>ENA-OZEL01000192-OZEL01000192.1-human-gut-metagenome-genome-assembly--contig:-NODE-192-length-29654-cov-5.531707_pt1 | contig 29654 bp, 35 predicted proteins | sample MGYA00245064_ERZ653601 | MGnify/ENA primary metagenome ERZ653601 (study PRJEB26926, sample SAMN06165007) | human gut metagenome | biome: ENVO:00009003; feature: ENVO:2100002; material: ENVO:00002003... | reverse complement strand
GAGATAGGCTCCGGTCTCGTGGGCTCGGAGATGTGTATAAGAGACAGTTTTTGTATCGTCCGTTGGAACAGGCGGAACGATTACCGGAACGGGTTTTGGACTGAGAGCCAAGAATCCGGATGTTACGATTGTGGCTGTGGAGCCAAAAAGTTCGCCGGTACTGTCAGGTGGAAAGCCAGGACCTCATAAGATTCAGGGGATTGGTGCAGGATTTATCCCAAAGGTCATGCGAATGGACATTGTGGATGAAGTCATTGCGGTAGAGAACGAAGATGCCTTCGATAAAGCAAGAAAAGTTGCAAAAACAGACGGGTTACTGGTGGGAATCTCATCGGGAGCGGCTATTTATGCAGCAACGGAGCTTGCAAAGAGACCTGAAAATAAAGGAAAGAATATAGTAGTGTTACTTCCGGATACTGGAGAACGATACCTATCCACACCGTTGTTTGAGGTAAAATAACCATGAAAAAAAGAGCAATCATTGCGGTTTTCTTGTTTGTGCTGTGTTTTCTCACAGGTTGCGCAAAAGACAGTAAGGATGGAACGATTACCATCACCAATGTGTCGTATGACCCGACAAGAGAATTTTACGAGCAGTACAACAACATATTTGAAACGTATTACGAAGAAAAGTACGGCGAAAAGGTAAGGATAGTGCAATCGCACGGCGGTTCCGGCTCACAGGCAAGATCGGTGGTGGAAGGATGTAATGCAGATGTTGTGACACTTGCATTAGAGCATGATATCGATCTGATTGAACACACCGGGCTGATTGAGGATGGCTGGATTGATGAATTTCCACAGAATTCGGCACCGTACACATCTACAATCGTTTTTCTTGTTCGAAAAGGGAATCCAAAGAACATCAAAGACTGGGATGATTTGATAAAAAAAGACATCAATGTCATCACGCCAGATCCAAAAAGCAGTGGTGGTGCATGCTGGAATTTCCTTGCGGCACTTAGCTATGCAAAGACCAATTATGGCAGCGAAAAAGAACAGAAAGCGTTTATGAAGCAGTTATATGAAAATGTTTTGGTTATGGATTCCGGGGCGAGAGGCTCCACAACTACATTTGTAGAAAATGGTCAGGGAGAAGTCCTGCTTGCATGGGAGAACGAAGCATTTACAACACTGTACTCTTATCCGGATGAGTATGAGATGATTACGCCTTCTGTCAGCATCTTAGCGCAGCCAAGTGTGGCAATCGTGGATGACAATGCAAAGAGCAATCATACAGAAGATGTATGTAAGGAATATTTAGATTACTTATATAGTGACGAAGCGCAGAAACTAATCGGTGAAAATGGTTACAGACCCGTAAAGGAAGAAATTTTACAAGAGTTTTCCAGCAAATTTGATTTGCAGATGAAACTTTTTACAATTGAGGATTACGGTGGCTGGGATGAAGCCTATAAGACATTTTTTGATGATGGAGCAATGTTCGATGAAATATACGGAGACTAACAGCGAAAAGAAGACAACAAAAACAAAGAGTAAAAAGAATGCAGTGATACCCGGTTATCATCTTTCCCTTGGAATTGTGATTACCATGCTTTCTGTCATTGTGCTGATTCCGTTAGCGTCGGTGCTTGTTTATTCTCTTCGGATTTCACCGGTGGAGTTTCTAGGACTGATTTTAAAAGAAAATGTCAGGAACGCCTTTTTTACCAGTATCACAAGCTCTTTTCTCGCGGCGGTCATCAATGTGGTGTTTGGTCTTATCGTGGCATGGAGTCTGGTCAAATATGAATTTCCGGGGAAATGGCTTTTGGATGCATTAATCGAACTGCCGTTCGCCCTTCCGACGGCAGTAGCCGGAATCACGCTCTCGAAGCTTTATTCCACCACAGGATTTTTTGGAAAAGGACTTTCGAAAATCGGAATCCATGTAGCGTACACGCAGACCGGAATCGTGGTGGCGCTTGTGTTTGTGGGACTTCCGTTTGTGATAAGAGCCGTGCAGCCTATTTTGGAAAAAATGGATGGTCAATATGAGGAGGCGGCATTTATGTTAGGCGCCAGTCCAAGAATGACTTTTTTCCGCGTGATTCTTCCAGAATTAAAACCGGCGTTACTGACCGGGTTTGGTCTGGCATTTGCGAGAGGAATCGGGGAATATGGAAGTGTCATTTACATTTCCGGAAACAGTGCGAAAAACAAAACGCAGGTCGTATCTTACGTCATCATGCAAAAATTAAGCTATATCGATTATGCGGGTGCAACGGCAATCGCACTGGTGATGCTAATCATTTCATTTTTATTATTGCTATTTGTAAATGTGGTGCAGGTCAGACAATCGAGGCGGACCAATCTTTTATAAAATAAGGAAAGGACATCCAGACATGAGCGAACAAAAGAAACTTGAAAACAGCAAAAAAATCACAAAAATATGCCTGGTTACGGTAACGGTTTTGTTTTTGACCGTCATGCTTGTAGTGCCTTTAGTCTCGGTTCTTGCGAGTGCGTTAAAAGAAGGTTTTTCCTTTTACATCAAGGCAATCACAACAGAATACGTGTTATCTGCGTTTAAAGTCACGCTGATTGCAACTGTCATTGCGGTTGTGGTAAACACCTTTTTTGGAATCTGGGCAGCCTGGCTTCTCACAAGATTTTCGTTTAAAGGAAAACAGATTCTCGCAACCATCATCGATATCCCGTTTTCCATCTCGCCGGTAATTGTCGGACTTGCGTATTTGATGACGTTTGGCCGCCTGGGCTGGATGTATCCGGCAATCCGGGCATTCAATGAATTCTTTGAAACAAACGTTCGAATCACATTTGCAATTCCAGGTGTGGTGCTTGCCACAATATTTGTAACGTTTCCATTTGTTTCAAGAGAGATTATCCCGGTCTTAAATGCCCAGGGAAAAGACGAAGAAGAGGCTGCAGCGCTGATGGGAGCATCCGGATTTACCATTTTTCGAAAGATTACGCTTCCGCAGATGAAATGGGGATTGGTCTATGGAATTATTCTTTGTACGGCGAGAGCGTTAGGAGAGTTTGGTGCAGTCAATGCCCTGTCAAAAGCAAGAGGTGAAACTTTCACACTGCCGCTTGAGATAGATGCGCTTTATATGTCGGGAACAGACACATCGATTACTGCGGCTTTTGCGGTGTCATCCCTGCTGGTTGTGATTGCGTTAGTCATTCTTTTTGCAAGAAACATCGTAGAACGTAAATTCAAGAAAAAATCGCAGGGAAGCCAGAGGAGATAGAACAATGTACGTGGAAATGAAAAATATCTATAAAAAATATGGAGACTTCGTGGCTTCGGATCATGTAAGTTTTGGTGTGGAAAAAGGAAAGCTGGTTGCACTGTTAGGACCGTCTGGAAGCGGAAAGACGACACTTCTTCGCATGATTGCAGGATTGGAATCGCCGAATTCCGGGGACATTTATATCGATGGAAAAAGAATGAATGACGTTCCGGCATCCAAGCGTGGAATTGGGTTTGTCTTTCAAAATTATGCGCTGTTTCGCTATATGACGGTGTATGAAAACGTAGCGTTTGGATTAGAGCTTCAAAAGCTTCCGAAAAAGGAGATAAAGGAGAGGGTAACAAAGTTACTTGAGATGACAGGGCTTGCGGAAATGGGAAACCGCTATCCCAATCAGTTGTCTGGTGGACAAAGACAAAGGGTTGCATTTGCAAGAGCACTTGCACCAAATCCACAGGTACTTCTTTTGGATGAGCCGTTTGCTGCGATAGACGCAAAAGTTAGAGGAGAGCTTCGCATCTGGCTGAAAGAACTGGTCGAAAAACTCGGCATTACAAGTATTTTTGTGACGCATGACCAGGATGAGGCGGTGGAGGTTGCGGATGAAATCATCATCGCAAACCACGGCAGAATTGAGCAGATGGGAACTCCGGTTGAAATCTACAAATCACCAGACACCCCATTTGTGTCGCAGTTTATCGGTCATTCCACCATTGTAGAAAACTATGACAGATTAAAAGGATTCGAACTCGTTGAAAATGCAAAACGCGCGGTCATCCGGCCAGAGTTTATCAAGATTTCAAAGAGTGGCAACCTAAACCGCTATATGTCGGCGGTGGAGGAAGGAATCATAACAGATGTGGTATTCCGCGGAAATCGTGTGGATGTCACCGTGAACATAAACGGAATTGAGGTAGTCGGTGAGCGTTCGTTAGAAAAGGACCTTGTGAGCGTGGGGGAGACGGTTCATGTCTTGATTTACCGGTTATATATTTTTGATGAACACAAGACGTATCTCATGGAAAACAGTGAGATGCAGGAGCAAGATGTATTCTATATCTAATAGAAAGTTGCAAAGGAGTCAGAGATGAAAATTGAGAACAAAAAGAGGTTACATACGGATGTCCTCATTATCGGAGGTGGAACGGCAGGCTGTTATGCGGCACTAACCATTCGTGAGAATTCGGATTATTCCGTTATCATTGCAGAAAAAGCAAATATCAAAAGAAGCGGCTGTCTCGCAGCAGGAGTCAATGCCATCAACGCTTATATTGTAAAAGGAAGAACACCGCAGGATTATGTGGATTATGCCAAAAAAGATGCAGATGGAATCGTTAGGGAAGACTTACTGCTTACGATGTCAGAGGGACTTAACCGTGTGACAGAGAAAATGGAACGTCTTGGGCTTGTCATTTTAAAAGATGAAAACGGAGAGTATGTTGCAAGAGGAAACCGTAACATCAAAATCAATGGGGAGAACATCAAACCGATTTTAGCATCAGCGGTAGAAGCATTGCCGGATGTGACTGTTTTAAACAGAATCAATATCACAGATTATATTGTAGAAGAAAATACCATCAAAGGTGCTTACGGGTTCTCGATGGAAGATGGAACTGCCTATGAAATCAGAGCCAAAAAAGTGCTTTGTGCAACCGGTGGCGCAGCTGGACTGTACCGTCCGAACAATCCTGGTTTTTCCAGACATAAGATGTGGTATCCGCCGTTTAATACCGGAGCCGGATATGCGATGGGACTAAAGAGCGGAGCGGAGATGACCACATTTGAAATGCGTTTTATTGCACTTCGCTGTAAAGACACGATTGCACCAACCGGAACAATTGCGCAGGGAGTCGGAGCCAAGCAGGTGAATTCCCTTGGCGAAGTGTATGAGAACAAATACGGACTTACAACCTCGCAGCGTGTATATGGAACCGTGATGGAGAATCTGAATGGACGCGGACCATGTTATCTAAGAACCGAGGGTATTTCCAAAGAACAGGATGAATCCTTGCGAAAAGCCTACCTTAACATGGCACCAAGTCAGACGTTAAAGTGGGTCGAGGCCGGTAAGAACCCAAGTGAGCAGAACGTAGAAATCGAAGGAACCGAACCTTATATCGTCGGCGGGCATACCGCAAGCGGATACTGGGTTGATACCAACAGACAGACTACAATTCGTGGCTTATATGCGGCAGGGGATGTCGCAGGAGGCTGCCCACAGAAATATGTGACAGGCGCAATGGTAGAAGGCGAGATTGCGGCACTTGATATTGTAAAACACCTAAAGGAAGAAACTTTAGGAGGCTGGATGCAACAAGATGTGATGGAATTAGAAACAGAAGAAGCTTTTGCAAAAAAAATTGCGGAATACAACCATTTCCTGGAGCCAAAACGGGAGCAGTTTCGTACGGAAGCGCTTGAGGAAGCCATGCAGAAAGTGATGGATAACTACGCTGGAGGAATCTCAACGCATTATCAGTTTAACGGCAAGCAACTAGCACTTGCGGAGGAAAAGATAAGACAGTTGATCGAACTTACCGAAGGACTCAATGCCTCCGATATACATGAACTGATGTTCGTGTATGAACTGAAAGAACGCTTGTTAGTCTGTCTGGCAGTGATTGCGCACCTTGGAGCCAGAAAGGAAACAAGATGGCACAGTTTTGCAGAAAATCTGGATTATCCAGAAAAAAGTAACGACTGGATGAAATATGTAAATTCGAAATATGTAGACGGAAAAATCCAGATTTTGTACCGGGATTTGGTAGAAAAGGAGGCACCCTATGAGCATCATGATTGACAAACAAAAATGTAAGGGCTGTGGATTGTGTACCGAGGTATGTCCGGGAAGCTTGATTTATCAGGGCGATGATAAAAAAGCATACATCCGGTACCCGAAAGATTGCTGGGGCTGCGCTTCCTGTATCAAAGAATGTCACTTTGGTGCAATTGGACTTTTTCTTGGCGCAGACATCGGTGGAAGAGGAAGCGTTATGACAGTAAAATCCACAGAGGACACATTAACCTGGAACATCGAAAAGCGGGATGGCACGACAGAACAGATTCTCATCAACAAAAAAGAAGCAAATAAGTATTAAGAGGTGTCACACACGAGAACCTGAGACAGAGAATATGTAAAGAAAAATTTGAAACCAAAATAGGGAATAGAAGAAAAATCAGTAAAGGATGGTAAGAAAAATGAGTGAATTATCACACTTAGATAAACTGGAAGCAGAAGCAATCTACATCATTCGTGAAGTGGCTGCGGAATGTGAAAAACCTGTTATGCTTTATTCAATTGGAAAGGACAGCTCCGTTATGTTTCACCTTGCGATGAAGGCATTTTATCCGGAGAAGCCGCCATTTCCTTTTTTACATGTCAATACAACCTGGAAATTCAAAGAAATGATAGAGTTCCGTGACAGAATTGCAAAAGAAAAAGGGATTGAAATGCTTGAATACATCAATGAGGAAGGGGTAAAGCAAGGCATCAATCCGTTTGATCATGGTTCTGCCTACACCGACATCATGAAAACGCAGGCATTAAAACAGGCTCTCGATAAATACGGATTTACCGCAGCATTTGGCGGTGGCAGAAGAGACGAGGAAAAATCCAGAGCAAAAGAGCGAATCTTTTCTTTCCGGAATGAAAACCATGCGTGGGATCCGAAAAACCAGAGACCGGAGATGTGGAAGCTATACAATTCCAAGATTCAAAAAGGCCAGGAAGTCCGTGTATTCCCACTTTCAAACTGGACAGAAAAAGATATCTGGCAGTACATAAAACGTGAAAATATCGAGATTCCTTCCTTATATTTTGCAAAGGAGCGACCAGTGGTATACCGGGATGGCAACATCATTATGGTGGATGATGACAGAATGAAGCTTCGTCCGGGTGAAAAAATTGAGTATAAGAGCGTACGATTCCGTACTCTGGGCTGTTATCTGCTCACTGGTGGATGCGAGTCAACAGCAGATACCTTAGATGCAATTATTGAAGAGACACTAAGTGCCGTTTCATCCGAGAGAACGACACGTGTTATTGATAATGAGGCGGTGGGAAGTATGGAAAGAAGAAAGAGAGAGGGATATTTTTAAGATGAGTGGATTATTAAAATTTATTACATGCGGAAGTGTGGATGACGGAAAATCCACACTGATTGGCCATATTTTATACGATTCCAAGCTGCTTTATGCAGACCAGGAGAAAGCACTAGAGCTTGACAGTAAGGTAGGAAGCCGCGGTGGTGCGATTGACTATTCCTTGCTTCTTGACGGACTTATGGCAGAGAGAGAACAGGGAATTACGATTGATGTGGCTTATCGTTATTTTACAACGGATAAGAGAAGTTTTATTGTGGCAGATACACCGGGTCACGAAGAATATACCAGAAACATGGCAGTAGGTGCTTCCTTTGCAGACCTGGCTGTTATCCTAATTGATGCCAAGCAAGGTGTTTTGGTGCAGACGAGAAGACATGCGAGAATCTGTTCTTTGATGGGAATCCGCTACTTCGTATTTGCGGTAAACAAAATGGATTTGGTCGGCTATGATGAGAAACGTTTTCAGGAGATTACCGGGCAGATTGCAGAGCTTACCAAAGAACTTGCGCTTCCAAGCGTACAGATTATTCCGGTTTCTGCAACAGAGGGTGATAACGTTACCAAGAAGTCAGAAAATATTCCTTGGTATGATGGTCCGGCACTGTTACCATATCTTGAGGATATCGATATCTCCGATGACAAAGAAACCGGATTTTATATGCCGGTACAAAGAGTATGCCGTCCAGATCACACGTTCCGGGGTTTCCAAGGACAGATTGAGTCTGGAAGTGTAAAAGTCGGCGATGAGATTACCACACTGCCAAGCAATGAGACAGCACACGTTAAGAGCATCCACATTGGGGATAAGGCAGCAGAGAGTGCCACAACAGGACAGCCGGTCACCATCCAGCTTGACAGAGAAGTTGACGTATCAAGAGGATGTGTGCTTTCCGCCGCATCCGGTGCACAGGCTGTTTCATCCATTACAGCGACACTTCTTTGGATGGATGATGAAGAACTTTTCAAGGGAAAGAACTTTTTCTTTAAATTAGGAACCAAGACAATTCCAGGTATTGTGACCAAGATTTCGTATGCAATTGACGTCAATACCGGGGAAAAGCAGCCGGCTGAGACGCTACACAAGAATGAGATTGCCGTCTGCGAGATTTCTTTTGCAGAGAAAATCGTCTGCGACTTGTTCGAGAATCACAGAACGCTCGGTGAGTTTATCCTGATTGACCGTGTCAGTGATATGACATCAGCGTGTGGTGTTGTTAAGGAGTTACACGCTGAGGACAGAGGACTTTACGAAGGCAAGGTCGACCGGAACGTAAGAGCTGCCATCAAGGGACAGAAAGCAATTACAGCCGTCTTTGTGGACGGAGTCGACGGCGTGAACCGTGGATTTGTGGAGGATGTCGAAAAGGCATTGAATATCGACGGAAGACATACGTATCTTTATGCACCAAAAGATGGAGAAGATTTTGAGAATGTTGTAAAACACTTAAATCATGCCGGAATTGTGGTCCTTCTTTTCCTGAGCGAAAAGCAAAAGAATGTCCTCTCAAAAGACAACATTTCCTTTACGACAGACTGGAACAAGGATGGAAAAAATGTTGACAAGGCTGCAGTGTACATCAAGAAACAATCCGTCTATGATGGTGTGATTGTCAATACATGTGAATATATCTAAAATCTGCTATAAGTTTTTCTTATAACAAACCATTGTTTTTCTGTATAAGCAGATATATTGACGTTCGAAGTTCTTTTTGACAATATCATACTTATCTAGTAGGAAAACTATAAAATAAAAAGAGGAAGAGACGTGTACGATAGTATTGTGATAGGAAGTGGTCCAGCGGGGCTTTCCGCAGCAGTATATGCAAAACGTGCAAATGTAAGCGTTGCTGTTGTGGAAAAAGAATATGAAGGAACCGGTCAGATTGCGGAAAGTGAAAATGTGAATAATTACCTTGGATTGCCCAACAGTAACGGCTATGAGCTCGGTGAGAAGTTCAGGGAACATGCGTTATCGCTAGAAGTTCCATTTTTAGAAAAAGAAGTGGTTCAAATTGTTCCATTGGGAACGGTAAAAGATAGGGTGTATGAGATAACGTTTGACGATGATACGAAAGAGCTTGCCAAAACCGTAATTTATGCGGCGGGTGCATATCCAAGAAAAGCAAATATCAAAGGTGAGGCGGAATATGCCGGAAAAGGCGTATCTTACTGCGCAATCTGTGACGGGGCTTTTTATAAGAACAAGACAGTTGCGGTGCTTGGTGGAGGAGATACCGCACTGGACGATGCGCGTTATCTTGCGGATATCTGTGAAAAAGTTTATCTGGTGCACAGAAGAGAACGGTTTCGCGGGGCGCAAAGTACTGTCGAACTTTTGAAAAAGCGTGAAAATGTGGAATTTATCTTAAAGGAACAGGTTACAGAAATCTTTGGAGAAAAAAAGATTGCGGGCATCCGTTTACAAAGCGGAAAAACATTAGAGGTAAATGGCGTGTTCATAGCCTATGGTTCCATACCGCAGTCAGAGCTGGTAAAGGATATCGTAAAGCTGGATGAAGCGGGATATGTTGTGGCAGGTGAGGATGGAGTCACCTGCACGGCAGATGGAACGAAAAAGCAGCCAGGATTTTTTGTTGCTGGTGATGTGCGTACCAAGAAACTGCGCCAGGTAGTTACGGCGGTATCAGATGGAGCAAATGCACTAAACAGTGCCATCGGATATCTTTCGGATACGGCGGGATGCGAGGAGTAAAGTAAATGAGATTTAACACAAGTTTATTACATGCTGGAGTGCAAAAAGAAGCCAATGGTTCCACATTGCCGCCAGTCTATCAGACAAGTGCATTTGAGCAGACAAGTGCAACCGATTTGGAAAAAATATTTGAAAACAAAGCGCCAGGATTTTGCTATACAAGAGTAGGAAATCCAACGGTAACAGCATTCGAAAACCGGATTACGAAGCTAGAAGGCGGAATTGCTTCGATTGCATGTGCATCCGGAATGGCAGCACTGATGAATGCATTTTTAAATATTTTAAGGAGTGGGAATGAAATTGTATCGAGTGCAAGCCTTTATGGTGGTACGATTGACCTTTTTACGGATTTAGAAGCGTTTGGAATTACCACCCGATATGTAGAAAATAACAACTGGGAACAGATTGAGGGTGCAATTAATGAACATACCAGATTAGTTTTTGCAGAAACGATTGGAAATCCCTGTCTGGATGTGACAGACATTGAAAAATTAGCCGAAATTGCACATGCACATGAGCTGCCATTGATTGTAGACAACACAACATCGACGCCTTACCTGATTCAGGTATTAAAACACGGTGCCGATATTGTCGTCAATTCCTCTTCCAAATATATCAATGGAAGCAGCAATTCAATCAGCGGAGTTCTGACGGACGGTGGTAAATTCAAATGGAAAAAGGAAAAATATCCAGGGCTTGCCGATTATCTTAAGTTTGGACCGATGGCATTTATCGCAAAGCTGCGTAATGGTTTATTCCGCAATACAGGAGCGTGTCTTGCTCCCGTGAATGCATACTTGAATGTGATTGGACTTGAGACACTAGGACTTCGAATGGAGCGTCAGTGTAATAATGCAGCAGCACTGGCAAAATGGATTGAGGAAACATATCCGGATGTAACCGTAAACTATCCGGGATTAGAGAGCAGTCCGTGGCACGTAATCGCCAAAAAGCAGTTCGAAAACGGATACGGTGCAATCCTAACACTTCGTGTAGGAAGCAAGAAACAGGCGTTTGACTTTATCGACAGCTTAAACATTGCCTACACACTTTCGAATATTGGAGATACAAAGACACTGGTGATTCATCCAGGCTCAACCATCAGCCTGCACAGCACAGAAAAACAAAAAGAAGATGCGGGCGTATTTGAAGACTTAATCAGAGTCAGTGTGGGAATTGAAGACATTGAAGATTTAAAAGAAGATTTTGCACAGGCATTTGCCAAAATATTGGGTGAAAAAAGATAACCTATTATCTTTGTGAAAATAGTAACAATCTAGGAAAGTAAGGAGAAAGAAAATGGCAGAAAAAGTGGACTATGCTGCTCTGAAAAAGGGCGGATTTATGAGACAGAAACAAAAAGGTTGTTTCTCACTTCGACTGGCAGTGGTCGGAGGAAATCTGACTGCGGAGAATATCAAGACGGTTGCCGAGGTGGCAGAAAAATATGGACACGGATATGTTCATATGACATCCAGACAGGGAATTGAGATTCCATTTATTAAGGTGGAGGACATCAATGTTGTAAAGGAAGAATTAGCAAAAGGCGGTGTTGGAACCGGTGTCTGTGGACCAAGAGTCCGTACCGTTACCGCCTGTCAAGGTTCTGAGATTTGTCCAAGCGGATGTATTGATACCTATACGCTTGCAAAAGAATTAGACGAACGGTATTTCGGAAGAGAGCTTCCGCACAAATTCAAATTCGGTGTGACAGGATGCCAGAATAACTGTTTAAAATCCGAAGAAAATGATATCGGAATCAAGGGTGGCATGACCGTGGAATGTAACCACGACGATTGTATCCAGTGTGGTGTCTGTGTCAAAGCCTGTCGTGAGAATGCCCTTACGATGGAAGATGGAAAAATCGTGATTGACAAAGACAAATGCAACAACTGTGCACGTTGTGTCAAGAGTTGTCCAACAGATGCCTGGGTTGGAAATCCGGGATATATTGTTTCCTTTGGTGGATTGTTTGGTAATAAAATTTACAAAGGGGAACAGCTTGTTCCAATCATCCGTGACAAAGAGACACTTTTTAGAGTTACAGACGCAGCAATCAATTATTTTGCAGAACACGCAAATGCAGGAGAACGTTTCCGTTTTACCCTTCAAAGAAACGGCGAGGAAGCTTTCAAAAAAGTGATTCAGGATGCTTACGAAGGCAAATAAGTGTGATACATAGAAAGGAAAGAAAAGATGGCAGATATTGCATATGACGATCAGGTAGATATTACCGACAAAGTTTGTCCGCTTACATTTGTAAAGGCAAAGGTAGCAATCGAGGAATTGGACGATGGAGAGGTGCTTGCAATCCGCATGAACGATGGAGAGCCGGTACAGAACGTTCCAAGAAGTATGAAAGAAGAAGGACACAAAATCTTAAAGCTTGAAGACAACGAAGATGGAACTTACACATTGTATGTCAGAAAGGTTGAGGAGTAATGGCAGCAAGAATTAGTGAATCTGATTTCGAAGAAAAAGTATTAAAAAGTGAGAAACCGGTTATCGTAGATTTTTACTCCGATTCCTGTGTCGCCTGCAAAAAGCTGGCACCAGTGTTAGGAGATATCGAAGATGATTACGAAGAATCCGTTTCTGTATACAAGGTAAATACAAATTTTGATGCAGAACTGGCAGAAAAATATGAGGTTACGGCGAATCCAACCCTTCTTTTTATCAAGGATGGTCAGGTCGTAGAACGAACCGTGGGTGTGCAGAAATTAGCTGATTTAAAAGCAATCGTGGAAAAATTAGTAGTATTTTGTAAAGTATCATGACACAAAAATGAGGATTTGTTTGAAAACAGAAAGGTTCAGACAAGAATGGAGGATGAAAATGACAATCACAGTAGCAGGAGAGAAAAAAGAAGTGAAAGACAGCCTTACATTACCAGAGTTAATCGAACAGGAAAATGTCGAGATGCCGGAGTATGTAACCGTATCTATAAATGATGAGTTTGTTCCAACCGAGGAAAAGGCGACAAAAGTATTAAACGATGGCGATAACGTAGAATTCCTTTACTTCATGGGAGGTGGCTGCTAATGGCAATGACGGATGAACAGATTGAGCGCTATTCCCGCCATATTATTTTAAAAGAAGTGGGCGCCAAAGGACAAAAGAAATTATTAAATGGCAAGGTTTTAATCATTGGAGCAGGTGGACTTGGAGCACCGGCAGCGATGTACCTTGCGGCAGCAGGTGTTGGAACGATTGGCATCGTAGATGCGGATGAAGTCGATTTGTCCAACTTACAAAGACAGATTATTCACGGGACAGCGGACATCGGGAAAGCAAAAGTAAAATCTGCAAAAGAGACGATGAATGCGATGAACCCGGATGTTACAGTTAACACATACCGTATGTTTGTGGATTCTACTAATATTCAGGAGCTGATTCGGGAATATGATTTTATCATTGACGGAACCGATAATTTCCCGGCAAAATTTTTGATTAACGATGCCTGTGTCATCGAAAAGAAACCATTTTCCCATGCAGGAATTATTCGATTCAAAGGTCAGCTTATGACCTATGTTCCAGGAGAAGGCCCATGTTACCGTTGTGTGTTCAAGAATCCACCACCAAAGGATGCAGTGCCAACCTGTAAGCAGGCTGGTGTCATCGGCGCAATGGGTGGTGTGATTGGTTCCCTTCAGGCAATGGAGGCAATCAAATATCTACTTGGAGTCGGAGAACTTTTGACCGGTTATCTGCTCACTTACGATGCGCTCACGATGGAGTTCCGCAAGATTAAGCTTCCAAAGGATACACACAATTGTGAGGTTTGTGGAGATCATCCAACCATCTTAAAGCCAATTGATTACGAACAGGAAGTCTGCGAGGAGACAGCGAACCGATTTAACGCTCCACGTCAGTAGAGGTAGGAAAAATGAGCATAATAAGAATGAAATATCCATTTTACGATGAAATGGCAGCTTACGCCAGAGAGCATTTCCCGGAGGAAGCGTGCGGTCTGATTGCCGGAAGTGAGGATGAAAACGGGCGTCTTATCACAAAGGTATATTATCTGACGAATGTAGACCATGCCGAAGATCACTTTACGTTAGACCCGAAAGAGCAGTTAAATGCCATCAAGGATATGCGGGCAAACGGTTTAAAACCGCTTGGAAACTGGCACTCACACCCGTCCAGCCCATCCAGACCTTCGGACGAAGATATCAAGCTTGCCTATGATAAAAATGCAAGTTACCTGATTTTATCGCTTATGGCAAAAAATCCGGTGCTCAATGCATTTCATATTCAGGATGGAGCTGTCACGAAAGAAGACTTGAGAATTTACTCGGATGAATATTTCTTTTAAGAGGCAAAAAAGGAAAAGTCAGCTTCTAGATACGAAGATGGCTTTTCTTTTTTCAAATGGAATGATATATTAGATACAATAGCAAAAGAAAATGAGGAAAATGTGAATTTTTTCACAGACAAGAAAACGGAGTTTGGGAAGAATTTCACACAAAAGAATGGAGTTTAGAATGAAATTACAGACAAAAGAATTAACAACATGCGCTCTTTTTGCGGCACTTATCGCAGTAGGAGCATTCCTAAAAATAGATATTCCGCTGCCAATGTATACCATGCATTTTACGCTGCAATGGTTTTTTGTATTGATGGCAGGTTTCCTTCTTGGAAAAAAGCTTGCAACTACAAGTGTAATAGTGTACCTTTGTATTGGACTTGTCGGAATTCCTGTTTTTGTAGCAGGAGGAGGCCCGACTTATATTTTCCGCCCAGGATTTGGGTTCTTATTAGGCTTTGCAGTGGCAGCCTTTTTCATGGGCGCCATTACAGAGAAGTTAAAGAAAGTGAACGCTGCAACGTTGATGATTCCTGGAGTCGTTGGCCTAATTACCTATTATTCCGTGGGAGCAATCTATTTTTATCTAATTAGCAATTTCTATGTAAAATCACCGGTTTCGTGGCCTGTGGTAATTGTGGATTACTGCCTGATTACGGTATTCCCGGATTTTATCTTATGTATGTTAGCGGTTGCATTTGCAGTGAAGCTTCGCCCGGTCGTTTCGCATTTACTAAACGGATACGAATCCAGAAAGAAAGCGATGTAGTATGGCATATTTTCCAATGTTCGTAGATTTAACAAATCAGCCCTGCCTTGTTGTCGGCGGCGGTACGGTTGCTTATCGAAAAGTCAGGACGCTGTTAGATTTTGATGCAGCTGTGGTGGTAGTCGCAGAAGAAATCTGTGACAGTATTGTGGAGCTTGCAGCCCAGGCAGACAATCGTGTCGAGTTACAAACAAAATCATTTGAAGAAGCAGGCACTTATGTCAAACTACGCAAGAAATTATTTGAAGAGACAGATTGTGATGGAATGACAATTGTAGTTGCAGCGACGGATGATATTTTTTTAAATCATAGGATTGCACAATACTGCAAACAGAATGGAATCATGGTAAACGCAGTGGACCAGAAGGAAGACTGCAGCTTTATTTTCCCGTCTTACCGCAAAGAAAAAAATCTTGTGGCGGCTTTTTCGAGTGGCGGAAACAGTCCGGTTTTGACGCAGTATTTAAAAGAAAAAGAAAAGCCGATTTTAACGCCGTTTCTTGGAGAGCTGAACGAATATATGGGAGAAATCCGGGATACTGTGATTCGTGAATATGAGAGCGAAGATGAACGTAAAAGGGCATTTCAGGAGATTGCGAAGGCAGCGATAGAGAGTGGAATATTGCCGCAGAAGATAATGTGAAAAATTTATTTTCCACTTGCAGATTTGTGCCTGCGTAAGGGACGGAAATATAGGAGAGTATGCTGGATACGGAAAGGCATGGTTATTAGAATGAGATATTTGATTGGAACCAGAGGATCAAAACTTGCGTTAGTGCAGACAAACCTGGTGATTGAAAAGTTAACACAAGCCTATCCTAAAGATGAGTTTTTACCGGTTGTGATAAAGACGACGGGGGATATTGTGAAGAACCGTCAGCTAGATCAGATTGGTTCAAAAGGCATTTTTGTAAAAGAGATAGAGGAGGAACTGTTAGAAGGAAAAATTCAGATGGCGGTTCATTCGCTAAAAGATATGCCAGAGGAGCCTGCGGAGGGGCTTACGTTTGCAAAAGCGTGGCTTCGTGAGGATTCCAGAGATGTCCTAATTTTAAAAAATGTAGCATCGATTGATGATTTGCCCAAAGGTTCCGTGATAGGAACCGGAAGCAAACGAAGAAAATATCAGCTTCTTCAAAAAAGACCGGATCTTCGCATAGTCGGAATCCGTGGAAACATCGACACAAGACTTCGAAAATTGTACGGGGGAGAAGCCATTTTTGATGAATCTTCTCAGGAAGAAGTCACGCTAGATGGAATCGTGATAGCGGCAGCCGGAATCAAAAGGATCGGAAGAGCGGGCGAGGTTACGCAATATTTGTCCGTCGATGACATGATACCGGCTCCGGCACAGGGAACACTTGCACTAGAGGTGCGTGCGGACAATCTGGAACTTTTAACAAAGCTCGATGCCCTTTCCGATGAGAAAACCGACCTATGTGTACAGGCTGAGCGAGGCTTTTTAAAAAGAATTGGCGGTGACTGTCATACGCCGGTTGCGGCTTTTTGTGATGTCAATGCATCTGGAAAATTAGAACTTCGTGCAATGTATGGAACGGAGGATGGTAGCAAACTTGCATCCACAAAGGTATCGGAAGCTGATGTTGCCGGTTGTGTCTCGGAAAAAGAAAAAACTGCAAAAATGGTGGAAGTAGCAGCACAAAAGATTTGCGAAGAATTAGGTGAGCTAAGGTTTTCTTGATCCCAGGACAGCCATATAAAGAAACATCAGGAGATTTTAAAGGAGAAATACAGCACAGATTGGATTTTAAAAATCGCATAAAGAGGGGCTGGCTTTCGGCATAAGGGATATTTCTTGACTTTTTGTCAAGAAGATAAGAATAGGAAATCATCCTGTAAATTGTTCCGAAATGGAATTACTGTACAGAATAGAATTTTATTATTTCAGCCAGTATTTTTTCCAGATACTTACCTGAAATTTGCAGGAAATACTGTACAGAATAAAAAAATGTCATCGAAGCAGTAAATTTTATTGTGAACGCCCTGAGAGTGACGAAAATTACTGTTTGAAATTAGAAAATCTTCGTCTAGACAGTAATTTTTTTGAAGTGATATGAAATGACTTAAATAATACTGTGTAGAATTGAAAAATTGGAAGTTGTGGAGAATAGAGATTTATGAATGTGACAATAGCAGAATTGGAAAGTTATTTACTTGACCATTACGAAAATGGTGGAATTGACGAAAGTTTATTCATGAAACTGGTAGAAGAAATCGGTGAAGTAGCGGAGGTATTAAACAAGAAAGCAGAAAGGAAAAAATCTGATAGTGAGAATTTACAGAGCCAATTGGGCAATGAGTTAGCAGATGTGATACACTATGCGGTTGCTATTGCCGCACTAAACGGTTTAGACATGAACCAATTCATCATAGAAAAGGATAAGACGTCATCTGTGAGGTATCACCACAGAACAAATCTGGAAGAGTTTGTAATTGATAGCAGAAGAAAGAAAGCGAACTGCTAAATTCAAGTTTGTAGTGGAGTTTGGAAAAGTTGAAAATTGGAAGTTGTCTGGGCAGTAAGCTCAAGTTTATATATATGGAGTAGATATATGAAATTGAAGATAGCGTTTTTACAGTTGGTGCCTGATGTAAACATAAAAGATAATGTTGAAAAGGGAATAAAAGCGTGTCGTGAAGCCAAAGCAAATGGCACAGATATAGCATTATTTCCAGAAATGTGGAGTAGCGGATATACTTTTCCTCACAATAAAGAATGGTTGGAGCAAAACTCTATTTCATTGGACAGTAAGTATGTAAAGCAATTTTCGGAGATTGCCTCAGAGCTGGATATGGCAATAGTGATAACACTGCTGGAAAAGCATGAGCCAAAACCTAGAAATACAGTTTGCCTATTTGATAGACATGGAAAGCTAGTATATCGTTACTCAAAGGTACATATTTGTGACTTTGGAGAGGACGATGATGAAGGGGTACTTGATGCCGGAGAAAACTTTTATGTTGAGGAACTTGATACCAAAGAAGGTATGATTAAAGTCGGTTCAATGATTTGTTATGATAGAGAGTTCCCTGAATCTGCCAGAATCTTGATGATTAAAGGTGCAGAACTCATTCTTGTTCCAAATGCTTGCCCTATGGAAATAAATAGATTATCTCAGTTGCGTGGTCGGGCTTATGAGAATATGTTAGCGATTGCCACTTGTAACTATCCAGCTCTACATCGTGGTTGTAATGGACATTCAACATTGTTTGATGGCGTTATATATAATACAGAGACAGGTGCGCCTCGTGATATGCTTGTAAGTGAAACAGGAGATGAAGAAGGTGTGTTTTTTGCTGAATTAGATGTAGATATGTTACGAAAGTATAGAAGTCGTGAAATAGGTGGACTTAAAAATAGAAGAACAGAATTATATAGGCTTATCACTGAATATATACAAGTTTGACAGATAGGGCAGCAAAATATTATTGGAAGCACGCTCTGTTTTAGAATTGATACAATGAATGTTCATACACTTTAGCACTTGTTGTGAGGTAACTGTTTAAAGAAAAAGTCCAAAGATTAATGATTTAGGGCTTGAAATTATAGGAAGGAGACACGTATGTTAGCAATAGACCAATCTGGAAATAAATTATTAGAGTTTGTAAAAATTTCAGAAGAGGATGCAGCTTTGCAGTTTTCACCAATAACGGTCTGCCTAATTGTTGTAAAGATAGGCAAAGATTATCTTATGGGATTCAATCATTGGCGAAAAGGCTGGGAAATATTTGGCGGGTGTCCAGAGAAAGGTGAAACCATGCGAGAGACAATGATACGAGAGACTAAAGAGGAGTTGGGAATTGATTGTATTCCGGAATGGTTAGGTCTTGCTCATTTTGAAATGCAACCAGACTATTTTAGCAATGTGGTACGTGAAGAGTATGGTGCAATATTTGGGGTATCATTAGGTGAAGAATATTTGGAGCAAATTGAAAAATTGCGAATAGATAGAGAAGAAATTGAAAAAATTGCCTTGTTAGGAGAGATTTCTTCCGATGAAGAAATAAGAGAACTTGACAGAAAATTAATCGAGTTTTATTAAGCTTATCGTAGTATGCAGTTGAGTTTGAAGAAAGTATTGATGGGTACAAGGCTTACATACAAAATGTTGACGCAGGCGTGTATATAATCGTTGCGAGGGATATTCAAATCGAGAGATAATTTCCAGTCTACAAAATCGGATATTGACTTAAAAGGGATGGAACATGATTCATCGATTGAAATATCAAAAGATGATTTATAATAACAATTTCCAATTCTCAAAACTAAAAAAATCAATTCGAACTTTCGAACAAGAATGGAGACGAAAATTAATCGATGGGAAAAGTAGTGTTAGCAGGAGCAGGGCCGGGAGATACGGGCCTGCTTACTTTAAAGACAAAAGCATATGTGGAAAAGGCAGATTGTCTGGTTTACGATCGGCTTTTATCGCCTAAATTACTGGATTTAACCAAGCCGGATTGTGAACAGATTTATGTTGGAAAAGAAAATCATAAACATGTCATGAAACAGGAAGATATCAACCAGCTTTTGTTTGAAAAATCAAAACAATATGAATTGGTTGTACGGCTAAAAGGCGGAGATCCGTATGTGTTTGGCAGAGGCGGCGAGGAGGCGTTGTATCTGGTGGAACGTCAGGTACCGGTAGAAGTTGTGCCGGGTGTCAGTTCCTCAATTGCGGCACTGGCGGATGCTGGAATCCCAATTACCCACAGAGGAATCGCCAAAGGTTTTCAGGTTATCACCGCACACAGCAGAAAAGACGAAGAGATGGAGATAGATTATTCACTTCTTACCGACGAGACGGTGACCTGTGTGTTTTTAATGGGACTTGCGCATGTAAAAAGTATTGCGGCAGGGCTTATCAAAGCTGGAAGAAGTGCCGATACACCGATTGCAGTCATTTCCAACGGAACAACGCCGATCCAGAGCAAATGCATTGGAACTTTGGAAAATATTGATGCGAAGATGGAGCAGACAAAGCTGAAATCACCAGCTACAATTGTAGTTGGAGATGTCGTAACATTGCAGGATAAGCTGAATTTCTTTGAAAAAAGGACACTGTTTGGCAGAAAAATTGTGGTACCATACATAGAAGAAGATAGCGCTTTGCACGGCGAGAACAGAATCATATCCAAGCTAGAAGAACTTGGTGCAGATGTATTAGCTGTTAAAGTTGGAAGAATAGAACCGGTTATCATCGAAGAGTTTGAAAAGAAAATCAGCAGCATGGACTGGATTCTTTTTACAAGCAAAAACGGTGTGAAGGCATTTTTTTCGAATCTGAAGTATGCAAGAATGGATGTAAGAAAGCTTGCCGGATGTAAAATTGGTGTGGTAGGAAAACATACAGCAGAAGAATTGGAAAAACACAATCTATGCGCAGATTTCATCCCCAAAATAGAGACAGGAGAAGGATTTGCAACAGAATGGCGGGAACACTTTTTGCATAGTGATAATCCTAAGAATGTCTGTCTTTTCTCAGCAAAGGAAGCTTCGCAGGAGGTCTTAGATACTTTGCAGGATTGCTGTCATCTACATAAGATTGCAGCTTATGAGAATATAGAGGTTCCGGTGGAAAGTGAAATCTGGCAATCCGTCGAAGAGACAGAAGTTGAGGCTGTTTTTACCAGTGCTTCAAATGTGAAAAGATTTTTTGGGGTATGGCCTAAGAACGTTTCGGTCAAAACGGCATATTCGATTGGACCAATGACAACACAGGCATTGCAGGAAGAAGAGGTTGGAACGGTTGTTCAGGCAAAAGCATGTTCTTATGATGCAGTTGTTGAAAAGGTATTGGATAACTGGAGTAGAAAACCTCAGAATTATCCAATATCATAGTTAAAATTACCCAAAATATCCTAAAAAAGGACATCTATTTTGGGTAATTTTTTTGCTTTTGCTCTCTATAGCAGAGAAAAGCAAGCGGCCTGAAACAATAAGTACAAAAATTGTAATAAATCTGGTGTATACTGTATTTACCTTATATACAAAAAGGGGGAAATTCACATGGAACAAATATGGACTGAGATGTATCAGGCGGCAAAAGAGATATTAAAGCCACGTGATGTTTCCAAAAGAATAGAAGCGGGTGGAGTTGCAGCCGCCGTGGAGTCTGGTTCTGGCAAGATTTATGTGGGTGTATGTGTGGACACAGCGTGTACACTTGGAATCTGCGCCGAACGGAATGCAATTTTTAACATGATTACCAATGGCGAAGATGAAATAAAGCGTGTGATTGCAATTTCATCGGGGGAAAGGTAATGCCGCCATGTGGTGCCTGCCGTGAGTTCATGACCCAGCTCATGCCAGAGAATTATAAGGAAATTGAAATCATGATGGATTATGAGGAAAAACGGGTTGTCACACTTGATAAACTGACACCGGAATGGTGTTTATAGTTTTCGATTTGACAACCTTTCTTTTTCTGTTACAATGAAAGCATACCCACCAGGGTATAAAAGGAGGATATGCAATGAAACAGTGTATGGATTCAGAAAATCTGCACCGCAGATTAAAAAAAATTATCGGTCAGGTACAGGCAATTGATAAAATGATAGATGAAGATATTCCATGTGAGGATATTTTATCACAGATAAATGTAGCAAAATCTGCCTTGCACAAAGCGGGACAGGTGGTGTTAGAGGGGCACATTAAGCATTGCGTCAGAGACGGACTCGAGCATGGTGACCCGGATAAAACCATTGAGAATTTCACAAAGGCAGTAGAGCGGTTTGCAAATATGTCGTAGAGCAGAAAGCCCTTCCGACTATGAACATGAGGCGATTCAAAATTAACTTTTGGATTACCCCAGATTTCATTGTCGGAGGGGCTTTTCTTTTTCTAGAAAGTGATTTGATAAACAAAAATTCTCAACGCATCACCTTGACAACCAATACCCCTATAGGTATAGTATTGCATATACCCCCATAGGTATAAAAAAGAAAGGTATGGTTCAGTTATGAAAAAAGTGATGGAAAAGATGGAGTGGCTCCTGGAAATAGGAGGCACAAAACGTGATATTACGTTTTTAATTTTGTCAGACATTGCCCTTATTATCAGTATTTTTAAGATGATACCGGGACTTCCGTTTGATACGGCATGGGTAGCCATCGTGTTATGTGGTGTTCCCATTGTTATGGAAGCGGTGATTGGCCTGATTACAGAATTTGATATCAAAGCGGATGTGCTGGTATCGCTTGCTCTGATTGCATCGGTGCTGATTGGCGAAGATTTCGCTGCAGGCGAAGTGGCATTTATCATGCAGATTGGTGGATTGCTAGAGGAACTGACCGTTGCGAAAGCGAGAGCCGGCATCGAGAAGCTGGTGCACCTCACACCGCAGACAGCGAGGGTTCTTGCAGCCGATAAAGGCAGCGAACGGACAGAGGGAACGGTTATTCCGGCACAGGAAGTAGCAGTGGGAAATATTCTGCGCGTCCTTCCGGGGGAGACTATTCCGGTGGACGGCATTATTTTATCCGGGCAGACGTCTGTAAATCAGGCAGTCATGACCGGAGAGTCTATGCCGGTCGATAAAAATCTGGGAGACGAGGTATCATCCGGTACTGTGAATCAGTTCGGCGCTTTCGAGATGGAAGCGACGAGGGTCGGAGAGGACAGTTCCATTCAGAGAATGATTCGTCTTGTGCAGTCCGCGGACGCAGGAAAGGCGAAAATTGTCGGAATGGCAGACAGGTGGGCAACCTGGATTGTCGTGATTGCGCTGAGTGCGGCGGCACTGACCTGGTTTTTTACCGGAGAAATCATTCGCTCAGTTACGATATTAGTTGTATTTTGCCCATGTGCACTGGTGCTTGCGACACCGACCGCAATCATGGCAGCAATCGGAAATGCGACAAAGCATGGATTTCTGGTGAGAGAAGGGGATGCGCTTGAGCGTCTTGCAAAAGTGTCAAAGATAACGTTCGACAAGACGGGAACACTGACATACGGAACACCGGTGGTTGTCGCCTGTAAAAGTGCGGATACCGCCATTTCCGATACAAAGCTTTACCGCTATGTTGCCTCAGCGGAGCGCAATTCCGAGCATCCGCTGGGAAAAGCGGTTGTTGCCTGCTATCGGAAAGAGCAAGACGAAAATCTGTTAGAAGCAGAAGAGTTTGCGATGCTGCCGGGACAGGGAATTGAGGCAGTCCTAGAGGGAAAAAAGGTCTTAGCCGGAAATGAGAAGCTGTTGGAGAATCAAAACGTTGTGGTCTCGGCAAATCAGAAAGAAGAGATGCAGCATTTTTTAGGCCACTTATAAATGATTTTCTACGCAAAATGGCAAAATTTCGGCATCAGGAAAATCAAGATGTAAGCGCCGGAACAAGGATAAGGTTTTTTATCGATAAACCAGCAGCTATGATCTCTTTTCCAAGAGCCGTTATCAAATATTTATAGGATCCTGGGATTTTTTCAATCAGTCCATGGACTTTCAGACGTTTAAAGATCCTTGTCATGGCAGACGGAGTGATTTTCGGAAGATGCTGGCGGATCTGTTTTCCTTGTATCCCGAATGTCATGTATTCCCCTTTGCTGATGGCTTCCAGTACAGACAGATCACGGGAATCAAAAAAGTTGAATCCGCGATAGGTTCGTTCCTTTTCCCTCCGGGAATGACTGACTTCATCCAATTTCTTCCTGTCGCTGCTGTGATCATCAAAGGATGAGATAAATTCAAGATATCTGTAATTCGCAGATTTCAGGATTGTGAATAACTGATATAAGCTGTAAATACTCTTTTTTAAAGGGGCTTTCCGAATATCGGATGTTCCATCCCTATGCTGAACTTCCCGCTCCACACGGAACGTACTGATATCATTGTAGGTGCTTTCAATTCGCAGTACACAGCCAAACTTGTTATACATTTTTATGGACACATCACCCATGTGGTGTTTGATCCTCGTTCCGAGGATGCGCTGATTATAGTTTGTGCCAATCTCTTTGGTACAGTTATAAGTGATTCGCTGTCCAAGGAAAGTGGCGATGTTGTCAGGCTTCACAGTATATATCGCAGTGTGGATGATTTCATCATAGATTGGTGCCAGGTATTCCGGCTTACGGAACATGATATCCGTGGCACATTCGATCTGCTGAACCGTCCAGGTATAACCCAGCCCGAGAGATTCCGGAACGGGACTGTAGCGTCTGGCAAAGACATCGAGAACTTTATGGAGCCCTTGCGGGTTGATACGGTCAGAAAGTTTCTGAGCAGTTTCAATATCGGAGATTTCAAGGAACGCGTTGTCCTGCATCCGGTAAGAAAGCTGTTTTTTATCAAGCTTATAGGCGAGCAGGTTATGACCGTTCATGTAAAACTGAATACGGAAAGGTGGCCATGTAGGGACACGAAGATAGCAAAGGCCAAGTTCCCTGTCGATAAAATAGAAATAGTAATGAATACACTTGCTCTGGTCAAACTTCAGGAAGGTATTCCCAGTTGTTTTATCATGCCAGGGCCTGTAGGTATTACAGCATTCCATAGCAGAAAAGATATGGATCAGACCTTCCGTTTTTCCGGTTTCGGCAATGATGTTCTGGATGCGGTCATCTTTTCGAAAAGCATGGAGTTTTCGGATGAACTCAATTTCCATTCCATTTTCGTGAGCAATCTTTTCCGCATTCTGACGGACCTGTTCCGTAAGGGGCTGGGAGAAACTGGTGGGATAATCAAAAATACGGATACCGTTGAGTTTCATATAGGCAGTCATTGTTTCCGCATGGCTCCAGTTTGGGATATATCCCTGAATAATCATGCGGTCATAACAGGTAATGATGCCATGAATTTTATCAGCGTATTTATCAGTGAGTAACATATAAAAACCCCCTTTTTCTTTAGAATAACACAAGGGGTAGAAAATAAAAATAACTTTTCCGGTTTATCCGGGTTAGGTGTTAGTAAGGAAGCCGAATATATTCCAATGTCATTAAGTTAAGATATTAAAAATGTATTCTCTTATAGAGCAATCGCACTCGGAATTCGTGCCAAAGGAGTGACTGAGGAGCGGGCAGTTGTCAAGGAGACGATGAAGGCAGGTCTGATTGCAGGTGGACTCCTGCTTGCAATATACAGCGCGCTTTGCTATATCGGAGCGATGGTGAGTGGAACGTATCAGAACGGGGAAAATGGTGCGCAGGTTCTGACATATGTTGTGCAGAAAATATTTGGACAGGCAGGACTTGTTCTGCTCGGAGTTATTTTTCTGATTGCATGTCTAAATACATGTGTCGGCTTATTGTGCTGCTGCAGTGAATATTTCAAAGAACTGATTCCAAAGGTTCCGTATATTGTATGGAGCGCTGTCTTTGCCGGAATAAGTTTTCTGGTATCCAATCTTGGACTGAGCAATATTTTGAAAGTATCAGTTCCGATTTTGCAGACGATTTATCCGATGGCAATCGTATTGATTGTATTGGCATTTTTGCATCCGTGGATCGAAAAATGGAGATTTGTCTATCCGGTTACGATTCTGATGACAGGACTGACAAGCGTTTTCTATATATTAGGAACGCTTGGGGTAAAAATGGGCGTGATTACAACGGTTTTAAAGAGTCTGCCGTTGTATAAAGAACAGTTAGTGTGGATCATACCCGCAATTTTCGGCTTGGCTGTGGGAATTTTGAGTTCAATTGTATTGCCAAAAAGGGGGAGAAAATGAGAAAAAAAAGAATTGTGCTTGCTTCGGCATCACCGAGAAGAAGTGAGTTGATGAAACAGGCTGGATTTACATTTGAAATTCAGGTGAGCAAAAAAGAAGAGGTTTATCAAAGTGAGCGACCGGATGAGATTGTAGAAGAACTGTCTCTTTTGAAGGCTGAGGATGTCGCGCAAAGTTTGGAACAAGAAAATGTGATCGTGATCGGAGCCGATACGGTTGTGGCTTTGGATGGAAAGATTTTGGGTAAAACAAAGTCAAAAGAAGATGCATTTACGATGATTCAGAGTCTGCAGGGAAGAGCACATCAGGTTTATACCGGGACTGCGATTTTGATTTTTGATGAGTTCGGAAGCTGCCGGACAGTCAATCATGCAGTGCGCACGGAAGTATTTGTAAATCCGATGAGTGAAGAAGAAATCACAGACTATATCGAACATGAAAATGTCATGGACAAAGCGGGGGCGTATGGAATCCAAGGGAGGTTTGCAATCCATATAGATAAGATAGAAGGAGACTATTATAACGTTGTCGGATTGCCGATTTCTTATATTTATGAAGTGCTCAAAGAGGAGGTAGAACGATGAAAAACCCAATGGAATCCAAACCGGTATTTCCGCTTTTGATGTCTATGGCAGTACCGCCGATGGTGTCGATGCTGATCCAGTCTATGTACAATATAGTGGACAGCATATTTGTTGCGAGATTGGGTGAAGAAGCGCTGACGGCAGTTTCCCTTGCATATCCCTTGCAGAATCTTGTCTTGGCGGTTGCGGTAGGACTTGGAGTGGGGGCAAATGCAGGCATTGCAAGAAATTTGGGAGCCAAAAATCAAGACCGGGTAGACCGCATTGCTGCTCATACAATTTTCTTTACGGCGGTTCATGCGATTATTTTTATACTGGTTGGAATTTTTTTGACGAAGCCGTTCTTGCAGATGTTTACACCGAATGAAAATGTGCTGAGGTGGGGATGTGAATACTCATATATCGTCATCTGCCTTTCTTCCGGAAGTTTGTTCCATATTGCAATCGAAAAGATGTTTCAGTCCTGTGGGGATATGGTGATTCCGATGGCGATGCAGGCACTTGGTGCGATTATCAATATTATTTTAGATCCGATCATGATATTCGGCTATTTCGGATTTCCGGCACTCGGGGTAAAAGGAGCGGCGATCGCAACAGTGATCGGGCAATTTGCAGCATGTATCTGTTCGGTGATTTTGTTTGTAGTCAGATGTAAAGAAATCAAGATCCGGTTCAAAGGATTTCGTTTGGATAAGACAATTGTAAGCCAGCTTTATGTCGTAGCGATTCCGTCCACGATTATGATGTCACTGCCATCTATTTTGATTGGAATTTTAAATGGAATCCTTGCGGCGATCTCTCAGGCGGGAGTGGCAGTATTTGGAATTTATTTCAAACTGCAGTCGTTTGTATATATGCCTGGAAACGGAGTGATTCAGGGAATGCGTCCGATGATCAGCTACAGCTATGGAGCAAAACAATATGACCGTCTGAAGGAGACGATCGAAGTGAGTGTGCTGGTGTCGGGAGTCATTATGATTTTAGGGACGATGTTGTTTGTGCTGCTGCCGAGACCGATTCTGGAACTGTTCAAGGCAGGAGATGAGATGATGACAATGGGAGAAACGGCGCTTCGCATCATTGGAACCGGGTTTATTTTTTCGGCGGTCAGCACGGTGTTTGCGGGTGTGTTTGAGGCGCTTGGAAGAGGTGTGGAATCACTTGTGGTGTCTTTGCTGCGTCAATTGGTCATCATAGTGCCGGTATCACTTGTGTTAGTGAGATTTCTCGGTGTGACAGGAGTTTGGATATCGTTCACGGTCGCAGAGATTATTGCGATGGTAATTTCGATTATTTTGTTGAGACGAACCTTGCATCGCCTTGTTGAAAGAAGTACAAATTCGTAGTAAAATAGTGGTATGAAGTTACGGGAGTGTTTATCGAAGCGAAGGGAGGCATTGATATGAACGAAAACTTAATCCACAATTTGAAACATGTAAAAGAATGTCTTGTAAACAAGGAGATGGTCGGTGAAGACTGGGAGGAACGACAGGAAGTCCTCGCAAAATTAGAAGATGTAGTGACTTATCTGAATGATGTAACGGAGGAAAGTATTAATTTTGAAGAATAAAGGTGTTAGCGGTAGCATGGAGATGAAAGCATTCATATTTGATATGGATGGACTTATTTTTGATTCGGAGCGAGTAGTACAGCGCTCCTGGAATATTGTAGGGTGCGAGATGGGATATGGAAATATCGGAGAACATATCTATAATACGCTCGGAATGAATGTGGTCAGCAGGAAAAATTATTTTTTGAAACATATCGACCCGAAGTTTCCACATGAGGAATTTACGGCAAGGACGAGAGTGGTGTTCCGTGAGATTGTGGACAGAGAAGGTCTTGCAGTGAAGCCGGGAGCGAAAGAGCTGATTATGCTTGGAAAAGAAAACGGATATCGTCTTGCTGTGGCGACATCCTCCAGAATAGATTATGCTTCCAGACTTTTAAAAGAAGCAAAGGTGTATGACTATTTTGACGGATTTGTGTTTGGCGATATGGTGAGCCATTCTAAACCGGATCCGGAGATTTATGAGAAAGCTTGTGAGGCGATTGGAGTGTTGCCGCAGCAGAGCGTTGCATTTGAGGATGCGCCGGCGGGAATTCGTTCGGCGGCGGCAGAGGGACTTCGGGTCGTAGCAGTTCCAGACCTTGTGCAGCCGCCAAAAGAGTTGGAAGAGATGATCTGGATGAAACTTGATACACTGGAAGAGATGGTGGAATATATAAAAGAGGATTAAAAAAAGATTGCGTATGCAATCTTTTTTATATTACTTCGATTCCCATCTCCCGGAAGCACCGCAAGGAAGTATAAGTCCGGTCTCGGTTACCGGAAGTCCGATTTCCTGTGAATCAACTGTCCCATTGAAGCGTTTCAATTCCGTTGCAAGCATATAAGTCAATACGGCAGGAGCGAGCCCTGTTGTGTAAGAGTTGATCAAGAAAAACAGCGGGTTGTCCGACAGAATCTGAGTACATAATTTGATCAGCGGATGAATTGCATCCTCAATCTTCCAGATCTCTCCTTTTGGTCCGCGTCCGTAGGACGGAGGATCCATAATAATCGCATCATAATGGTTACCGCGGCGGATTTCACGCTCCACGAACTTGACACAGTCATCTACAAGCCAGCGGATTGGTGCGTCTTTCAGTCCCGATGAGACTGCATTTTCTTTTGCCCATGTAACCATTCCCTTTGATGCGTCCACATGTGTGACCTGTGCACCTGCAGCAGCTGCCGCAAGAGTGGCTCCTCCCGTGTAAGCGAAGAGGTTCAGTACCTTGATCGGGCGCCCGGCTTTTTTTATCTTCTCTGAGAACCAGTCCCAGTTCGTCGCCTGTTCCGGGAAAAGTCCGGTGTGCTTGAAACTAAATGGTTTTAAATTGAAAGTAAGGCTCTTATAATGAATCTGCCACTGCTGTGGCAAATCAAAAAATTCCCACTCGCCGCCACCTTTTTTACTGCGGTGATAATGACCATTCATAGTTCTCCAGCCTTTGTGAGCTTTTTTTGTATCCCATATTACCTGAGGGTCCGGTCTTACCAAAAGATAATCGCCCCAGCGCTCCAGCTTTTCTCCGTTGGAAGTGTCAATCACTTCATAATCTTTCCATCCGTCTGCTATCCACATAATATTGTAATCCTTTCTATTAACAAAGAAATTTTTGTCTTAAAACTATCATCTCATATAATTTTCAATATTGCAATTGCTGAATATAGACTACAGTCTACAGTAATCCCAATTATACCAATAATTTCAAGGCCTGT
>ENA-OZEL01000177-OZEL01000177.1-human-gut-metagenome-genome-assembly--contig:-NODE-177-length-31721-cov-9.162035_pt1 | contig 31721 bp, 34 predicted proteins | sample MGYA00245064_ERZ653601 | MGnify/ENA primary metagenome ERZ653601 (study PRJEB26926, sample SAMN06165007) | human gut metagenome | biome: ENVO:00009003; feature: ENVO:2100002; material: ENVO:00002003... | reverse complement strand
GGACTAAAATCTTAACAGAATAAAGTCCATGATACCGAGCTGGGGGGACTTCTGCCGATTGCAACAACTACGAAAAGCGGATTGATTGAATATAAAATAATGAGGAATAGGATGCAAAGTTTTGCATTTGGGAATGGGACTATCTATAAGTTGGGAAACTTAACAGCAAATTATGTAGGTATAATATTACATGGTGCTGATATTATAAATGGTAAGATTATAGATATTTGCATATTTAAAAATTCATCAGGTACAGTCAAAGCTGCCGGTAATAACGAGAGTTGGATTAATTTAAAAGTTGATTCAAACAAAAATATCTATATAATGGTACCAATGGGACGTATTTATTACACATCGGTTGAATCGTACAATGATTATGTTCTTGATTCGTCGATATCAAAGGTGGATTCATTTCCAGATGATGCTATTGACATTCTTTTTACGTGATTCTAACCTAAAATCGAGAGCTGGGGGGACTGATAGGGATTGCCTCATGCATTAAGGATAAAGGAATGAAGGTAGTGGATGCTAATGAAACCCCAATGAATGAATTTATTTTTGCATATATTGGTTCTACCAATTTACCTACAGATTCTTCACCGGGAGGTCTATTGACATTGGGATTTATGGACGGATCGAGTAGTTGTAAACTTCAGTTTTTTTTCCGACACGATAATGTATTTAAACGTATACAATGGTATAACAATTGGCAAAATTGGACTAAAATCTTAACAGAATAAAGTCCATGATACCGAGCTGGGGGGACTTCTGCAAAATGGAAACTATATAAATCTATCAGCAAACACAGGTTCTCCGGCTTTATATAGGATTGATTTTACGAGAAATAGAAATTTGATTGTTAAGATTGTTGGTGAAGGTAATTCGGCAATAGCTGATGACTACTCTATTATCTGCGGACATGGTTATGGTAATAATTTATGTATTACTCATAATTCTGGACCGTTATCAATAAAAATGTATAAAGATGATGATGATAACTATTATGTCTATGTAGCAGGATGGGGCTACGCTGTAGTATGTTTTGCTAACCGTATACCGATGAATAATACCATTTCAGCAACCAAGGTAAATATAGATATCAGCACACTAACACAGGTAGGAATTTAAACAAGAATTTCTGCCTGTTGGCGATCTGGGGGGATTCTTGGGTATAAAAAACGGGTGGTCCGGTACAAGCCGATTCCACCCGATCCTGATATGCACAACGCCATGTGCGGTGCAAAGGTAATCCATGTTGCTAAGGAGCCAATACAAAAGACCTAAAATCTCTCCATTCCCCTTTATAATTACGGCGGAAACCAACAACATCCTCACCTAGACGGAATATCATCTGAATGACATATCCTTGTCCATCGTTAAAAACTATCATTATGGAATAGTCCGGAACAACATTAATATTTCCACTCCCAAACAAACGATATATTCCATTTTCTTTAGTATTGTTTACTTCATCGTTTGTTTTGCAGGTCCCTTTTGGCATGAACGGGAACAATTTTAAATTCCCCATCAGTCCCCCCAGGTCGAGATTATGAGATTATTTCTGTCAAAAAATAATGTATCTTATCCTTGGTGTTCTTGCTTCTGATGTTGTCATATTCAGATTTAATCCTTCATCGGATAATTTGTATGTTCCTCTTAGCTCCCCTGAAATTATACTATATTTTATCGTATTACTTTGGGTTGCAGATAAAGAGATGACTACAGTATATCCTCCATCTGAAATCGATAAAAGGCAGACTTCACCTAATGCCAATGTTACTAAAGTTACAACTGTTTCGGTCGATATATTTATGTTTTTTGATACCGATTTTATGTTTGGTATTTGCAAAAGTCCCCCCAGGATTGTAGCTAATTGCTGTTTTGTAACTTTTGCCACGTCATTTCCTTTTACAACCAACGCATAATCAAAGTCCGTCAACTGCGATACTTCATTTAATTTTTTATCTGCCATAATCGTATTTTTTTTAATTATTTATTACTGCTTGATTTTCTACCACTTGAACATAGCCACCCGAAACAAGATTTTCCAAATCGAATGCCATGCCTATTCCACTGTCACGGATACAGAGATAAAGAACTTCCTTATCGGTGTAATACTTGCCTTCCTCCAGTACCATGTTATGTACCCAAGGTATAGGATCATCCAATGTACCGGAGTGTTCTATCTGCACAACCTTGTACAAGGATTCCGTACCCGTTCTCGGCTTCCAGTCCTCCTGCGGTGTATGTTTCTGTACAACCTCGTAGAGTGTACCATCATAGCGGAACCGGAACGACACATCAACTTCCGTACCTATCAGATCCTCCCATGCCGGAAAATAGTCTTTCTTTAACAATGCTTCTTCTGTAGTAAGCCCGGCATTGTTGATATTCGCTGAGATATCATTGAGCAGCGTATCCACACGGTCAAGTGCTTCAACGTCTATAGCCGCCACATCAATAAATGATGCTTCGGCAATCATCTGCTCCTTCTGCTTCGATGTGATCTCTTTCCACACAGCCACATCCTCAGGGCTGTTTATTACTACCTGATTTTCAAATCTTCGTTCCGACAGAGGCATATCCTCGGCCTGTGTCAGATAACAATCATAACCTGCTTGTAATATCATATCTTTTACTCAATTAAATCCATACGTGTTATATACCAATGGTTGTTAAAGGCCTTCATCTCCAAAACATAAGGCCTTGCCATCTGAATTTCTGTCTTATTGTTATATGATCCCGCCAGTCCGCAGAAATAGTTCGTAGCCTTGTACTTGTCCGGGTTCTTAGCCACCCTTGATGTCATGTCTACTACAAACTCCAGTTTCAATCCGTTCCATGATGATGCGGGAGGAAGGGTTATGGTTCCGCCAAGACCATCAGCAGAAAAGAATGTAGATCCCTGAGTGGAAGGATTCACAGTCATGTTACCTTCCGAATCAGCCAGACTATCCATATCGCTTCCCGGCGAATAGAAGAGAGTGGCGGTGATTATACCTGTCACATTTGCCTTCGTGGAAACAAATTCACCCAGTTCATTCACCCGGTACGGAGCACTGCCCGGAACACCACCGCCAGCCCATATCCTTACAGGTGTCGTACCGGCTTCCTTGCTGCTTCCCCCTGTAAGACCGGCTACAACATTGTTATTTGAGTCCTTTATTATCAGTTCATTGCCTTGGACGAAATCAAGACTAGCGTTCTTGGCAATAATAAGACTGGTATAGATAGGACCAACATTACTTAATTCCGTCCAGTAGGTAGTGTTGGTATAGGTTATAGAAGACGAAGATGTATGTGTTTTAATACACTTATAAACATCCCATCCGTCCACCGCACTATTGTTTCTCACCATTACGATATCAATATACCGCGTGCCGCTTGTAAGGGCTTCGTCATTTCTGTACGTTACCCCGGTTGTCCATTCGGAATCCCGTATGATACAGCCCTGTATTCCTTGTACGCCCTGATCTCCCTTATCTCCTTTGTCCCCCTTTTCACCATCATCACCCTTGTCGCCTTTTTCTCCGGTATCGCCCTTCTCAGACCATACGTCATATTCGGCTGTATTCACTTCACCCGTCAGCACATAGCCACCGTCATTAAATGTAAACCGGTTGCCGGCATTGTCCGTCCAGCACCACAAGGGAGGATTCGTAGTGGATGCCTTGGCTACATAAGAGCCGCCACCCATCGAAACGACACCCATCTTGGGAACGACCATTCCGGTCTTGAATGCCCCCAATTGGGTGTAACCCTGTCCATCCACGCCATCCTGAATCATCGGCACGCTCTCTATATCAACCAATACACCTTTCGCATCATAGAATGAAAATATGATTTTGGAAGAAATGGATGAAGAAGGAATAGAGGCACCATTACTGGTACTGATTTCAGAACCGTTATCTATGGCATATTTCAAGGTCCCATCCGTAGTGACTTCCGAAACACCGCCAACTGTTTTCATCCTCGTTGCAGAAATCCCGGAAACGGAATACGTACCGTCTTTCTTCTTCACAATATTGCTCGCCGAAGTGACCAGACTATACAATACCGCATTCTTACCGCCACGTACACCGGCAAGCGTGAACTTGAGTACACGTGACTGTTCCACACCGTCAGCCATAGCCTTCACGGTAATTGATATCTCAGTACGGTCAGCAAGAGCCGTTCCTTTCGCTACAGATAATGTAATATCACCCGTAGACAAGTCATAAGAGGATGTTACACCTGTCACGCTCTGCACGGATATGGAGGAAAGGGAAAGCTTTGTTGCTCCGTTCCACATGGATGCTGTTGTCGTAATTGACACCTCATCCACTGTTTTCCCATTTTCGTCCAATGCCGCATTATCCATCTGGTTATCCAGGTCGGCACTGATCGCATTGAACGAATGGTTAGCCCACGGTTCGGGAGTAGAGAAAGCACCCCATATACCGTCCTTCTTCGTTCTTTTGCTTACCCATTCATAGGGTATGCTTGCCGACACGCCTACAGGATCATCATTCCAGCCGGAAGGCACATAATCGTCAGTCTGTGATGTTTCCGGAGTGGAAGGTCTTGTATTCGTTGTGGTGTTCGTGAAGATAAACTCATGATCTTTCGCATCCCTTCCGTCTTTTCCGCTTTGGACAAGAAGTTCATATTCATCGGTATTTATCTCTCCTGTAAGACAATAACCGCCATCGCTGAACGTAAACCGGTTGCCGGCATTGTCCGTCCAGCACCATAAGGGAGGATTTGTAGTAGCCACCTTGGAAAGGAATGAACTTCCTCCCATTGTAACGATACTCATTTTGGGAACAACCAAGCCGGAATACCACGGACCGCTATTGGTCACGCTCACACCGTCCTTTCCCGGTGCTCCCGGTGTTCCCGTATCACCTTTAGACGCAATTTCCAGCCAGTCGCCATTAGATCCCGGTACAGAGGACGAACCATCCTCATTGATACACGCCCACATACTTCCGTTATAAGACAAGCTGTCGTAGTAATCATAATGTACGTCAGGTATATAGCCTTCCTCACGGAAATTCAAAGTCTGCACAGGTGTTCCATCCGGCTTTATCTGCTTGATGATACCTGTCATATATATATTATTCAGATACATGGAATAACCGTCCATGTTCAGTCCGAATATATTCAGATTGGAAAGGTCGCCATATTGTAGGGCAACATTGGCGGCGGAGATCTCCCATGTATTCTGTTTCCACAACATACGGGTGTAAGTCCTTGTTTCGTAGACTGAGGTCTGGCGCTCCGTATTAGTAAAGCTGCCGTATGCCACGAAAGTCATCATCTCAAAAGGATCGAAAGAGGAAGACCACGATGAAGAAGTGGGGCGCAACTGGTACTTGAATGTTTCGTTTCTTTCACCTGTAACTTCCGTAATCGTGAAATAGACTGTACAGAATCCGGCAAAACGTCTGTTGCCCTTTCCATCGTCGTAATCCTCCGTAGCGTTCCCGGTGATGTTATGATAGATACCCATACAGATATCGCCTACTGCGATAGCACCAATCTCACCATCTTCCAGCTTAAGTGTACATGTCTTGGTCCCTGTATCTACCGTTTCTATAATGCCGGCTCCGGGCGCACGCCACTTGTCGCCCAGCGTGACCATCACACGATTGTATCTTAATTCGGGAACTTCGAGAAACCGGCGGATAAACATGCTCTCAAACTCCCCATGCCCTGTATCGAATATCTTGGCTCCGAATCCGGTTAAGCCGCTTGCAAAACCATTCTTTCCGAAAACAGCACCGGCAAACATACTGAGAAGAAATTTAGTGGAATCCGCCACATCCTTCCGCACGAATATCTCTTTCAGCTTCTCCGCACTGTTCTCTATCTCAGTCATTACACGCAATGCGCTCATCACATCCTCATCGGTGTAGGTGACATCCTTGTCACCCTGCTTTACGATGCGGTTTATCAGATTCCCGGCTATCTTAAGACCTTTGAGGTAATTAATGATCCCTTGCGCATCATCATCGTTCAATGCGGATAAGAACCAGTCAAGCACAGGCGTATTCTTATCCAGCGTGTATGCAGATGTGGCATGGTCAGCGTTAGTGACATCTCCCCCTCCGCCACCACTGCCGCCACCGCCGTTCTGCTTTATCTCTTCAACCTCAATGGAGATCTTGCTAAAGTTGCTGTTGATGCGGTCTGCCGTTTCGCTCCAAGTTCCTGTTTTGTTAATTGTATTAAGCTCCATATATCCTGTTCCACTTTTACCATTCCTCATCCGGATGCACTTCAACGGACAGACGGTTCATTATTCTGATGATTAATTCTCGTATCATAAATATATGTTTTGAGTGTTACTGATAACTTTCCGGGTTACTCTACCAGGGTTGTAATTTCAAAAGGGTTGCCTACAGCCGCTTTGACAGCGCGTATTATCAATGCAAAGTTCTCCTCATCTACAGGCGTACACAATTGTTCCCTGTAATCTCCTCCTCCTTGAGATATTCTATAGCTACAGTTTGCGATATCAAGATTGTATATTTTCGCCATAAACGACTGGAATAAAGTTGCGGCAACCAAATATCTTGTTATGCCAAAATCCGCATGAATGGTATCACGAGTAAAGTCATTCTTGTTCGTCCAGTTCGCCACGTTGTTCATAAACGGATAAGTATCAGAAACGGTAGTCAAATCGGTAATAGTTTCAGCCTCCTGAATAGTTGGGATTGCAGGTGAAGCGGAAGCATAATTTGTAGACTGTCTTAGTTGTGTGACAGTTCTTGCATTCTGAACCGCTGTTCCGGATGGAATGATGAATTTGACATCCGGGCAATTGGATATGCAGTCCTTGTAGTTTTTGGCAATATTACGCCACATACCCAATTGTCTTTCCTTTTGGTTGTTTCCATAACTCAACCAGTGATCATCATCTGCACCATTGGGGCCGTGCGACTCGGAGATTGTATGATAAATGCTGAACGCCCAAGTCATGTTCATACAGAATACAGGATTACTATAGAGACAGGCTTTTTTACACAAGTCGATCAATTCTTGTACTATGTTCCTTGTTATTTGTCCATCTTCTCCTTTTTCCCAAAAAGAGGATTGGTCCTCATAAGGGGATTGATAAGCCCCGTTTTGCATGATGATGAAGTCCCACGCTTCATCAGCCAACAACCAGTCTATCAAGACTGTGTCATTTGCCGGTGCAGGTTCCCCTTCATCCGTTATATCAGAATCAGGCTCGCTGGACCATTTCCCTGTCGTACCGTTATATTGTTCCCATGTCGTTGCCTGATATTTCCATTTATAATACGTAACTCCCTTATTTCCTTGAAACCTTTTCAAAAAAACATCTAAAGTGGCTGCACCTATATAAGCATTTCCCAAAATTACATTTTTGCCAAATGAAGCACAAATGTTACCTACTTCTCTGACTGTATCCACACCGAAGGATGATCCGATAAAAAGAACTTTCAGCGCTTCTTTATAGGACTGATCTTTATGTTCCATAGATTCCAACCTTTCATTCAAATCCTTGATATTGGCTTCGGTCTCATCCCTGTTTTTCTCAACTTTCTGATCCAGTTCGGATATCTGACCTTTAAGCCCGGTCTGAATATAGGGAATACCATATATTTTTAAAGATTTCATCCATTGTTCCTGATTATCCTCTGTTATTGAAGCTATACCTATATGTAGTCCTAATACTGTAGCACCATCCGGTTTAAGATACCCCCTGTCCTTTCCTGATGTTCCACTTACCGTAGCAGTAATCTGGTTGCCATCAGAGCCAAAGAATTTCCATGTTCCCATGAAAATATTTGCATCTTCCGCATTTTTCAGATAAAGAAGTGTACCGTTCTCTATGCTGGATACATCAATCCTGCTATAAGCGTTATTTGTGGCATTGGAGATAGGATTGTCTCCCAACGTATTACCCACATAAGCATGTTTGAGCAATATTTCAAGAGTATTGCAAGGCAAATAAGGCAATTCCACACCTTCCGAAAGAGACTTGAGTTCATTTGATGTGTTATTTGCAATCTCCTTGGCCTCTTCTGCTATTTCTTTGGATTTGTTTATTTCTGTATAGGTTTCTTGTACATAATCAATTACAGGCTTATAATACAATCCCAGAATACTATATCCGGAAACGGCATTTATCTTTTCGGTTGAAGCATGTATATACATATATTTCGCAGTACCTTGAACCTGTATTTGATACCCACTATCAGCGTATCCTGATTCAACATGATCACCTTCGGCATTTGTAAACTTAACAACCAAGCCCAAATCGGCAAGTCTGACTTGATTGTGATTGGTATCTATGACACTTATCACAAATCCAGTTGGAATATCAACGTCTAGAGCTTGTTTAAATCTTAAGTAACCTTCTGTGGAATTAGGATAAATAGATTGTCCCGTACCTACCCATTGTCCGATTTCAAAATCAGATAATTTAAAAACATATCCATTGATTTCAACTTCTAATTCGGAAAGTTCTGCTGTAAGATTTTTGCGGCTGTTCGGATTAACCACCGCATCGGTTGTGGTTGCCGGGTAAATGGTTTGACCACCTTTGGTCAGCTTATATATTTTTGCCATAATAAATCTCCTATATTTCTAGATTAGTAACTGTTTCTTCTTCCTCTTCCGGTGGCAAAGGAGGTACAAAATCACTCAGCACATCTTCATATTCATTATCCGACAATGGGAACGCCTGAATTGTATTATATGCGGCATAATCGGGATAAGATGTTATTTCCACCGTGCTTTCATCGGTTTTCCCGGTAGTCAGTACGATTTCTGTATCTTCAACGGAAACAAGGTTGCAGATGCCATCCTGAAAGTCGGAATCGGATATGAAGTATTCACGTTTTACCTTCAGCATACCAGGAGAAAAACAGGGATTGTCGAAAGCGACAAGCAGGTTGCCGTCTTCCATGCGGCTGCAACCGACATACTCATGCCCGTCAAAGGAGGCTATGAACTTTCCCTTGAACGGATTGAAGTAAGTAAACCGGAAAGGAGTATTCACATCCCCGTTCAAGTTCTTCTCTATGATCTTAAAATCGGACTGATAATTGATTCTCATAACTATAATATTGATGTTACATCGTCTATCTCCTCGGCTGTCAGGTAGCTGGATAAGTCAACACTTCCGCCACCTCCTGTCGTGCCAGTGGCACTCCATGTTCCCTTTGTCTTGCATTGATATATAGGGCCCGGTATGGTGTCACCCACAACAGCCCAGTCACCTACAACAGGAGATGGAACAGCCGCTTTCAGTGATTCAAGAGTAGGGAACAACCCCTTGTTGCGGATGCCGTTCTGCTTGACTTTTTCCACTTCGGTAGAAGTCTTGCTAAAGTTGTTGTTAAGACGGTCTGCCGCCTCACTCCAAGTTCCTGTTTTGTTAATAGTATTCAGTTCCATATCACTTCACTTTATTTGGGCAACATGTTCTGATCCCATACAATCTCAGAACCTTTAACCATAATTATGCGTCCTCCCATTATCTGGGTCTGATATATATAACCGTCACTTCCTTTTTGCTCGACAACCATACTATCCGGGCGGAAATATAATCTATCACTGCTAGAAGGATCGAACATGGAAATACTGGGAATCATCCCTCCAAGTCCGTACTGTAGGGAGATACTGAACAGTTCTTCTCCATTATAATCATACATTCTGATAGACGGTACGGAATACTCATCCTCAGGGGATATTACGATCTTGTAACCATTGGATGATATGACATTGACAGTACCACTAAACTCTCCCTCTCCTTTTATCCAGATATTGCCATCCTCATCAATTTTAAAATTGCCGTTAGGTGACTTTACATTTTTAAAGATTCCGCTTTCCGCATTGACTTCCCCTCTGAACTTACCACCTAGAGCATAGATATATCCTCTCAAAAACACATCACCGCCATGAGTCGCAACAAAGTTCGCCATGTTCGCCCATTCCGCATCCGTAGGCTGGTAATCGGGGTTATTACGGAACCTCATTACGGTCAGAATCGCCTGTTCAAGTTTTCCTCCTGCCCAGAATGCCACATCATCATCGTCATTGTATATGCCGCTAACTCCGGCTGTGACCTTCTGTAACTTGCCATTCTTGTAGTTGCCTAACTGGATCATATTGGCAAGAATCAGACCACCAAGAATATCCACAGATCCATCCTTGATCGCACTGGCGATATAATTGATTGACTGGAAACCGGCTGTTGCCTTGTCGTTGTCAAGAATTGAAGGCTTCCAGTCAGTAGCGATGGTTCCACGCTCTAGCTGAAGGTCACAAACGGTTGCGGTACCACTGATAAGAAATATACCACTGCCATTGAAGGTGATCTTATGGGTATATCTCTGATAAGAGGATGTGAGAGGTTGAGAAACACTGAAAGAACCGCACGAAACAGACACAGACGTACCCTTTGCTTTATAACTGATAACATAACTTTCTCCTTTAATCAATGATACGGACTGGGACAAACTACCGATTGCGGCAGAGTACCCGGAGCCGGCATCACTGTCCGCAGATACGGTAGCCACACCCGTCCAATATTCCAGTTGCTTGCTAAAAAGTTCGGTATCCGCCGATAGCTCGGTAGCGGCAGACAGGTCCTCTGTCTCATAATCTCCCGTAAACCCGGAATTGCGCAACAGATTGACACTTCCGACAGCCGCATTGTCTATCGCATCCTTGGCCTCTTGGGCAAGATCAGCCGCCGCCTGTATCTCATCCGGAAGACCTTCCATATTACGCCATCCGGTGGAGCCTTTTTCGATGTGGAACATACCCTTGATATCAACACCTTTATCCTGAGTGTATTCCATGTAAGTGGTCCGGTCCTTGTCACCAATATACGTATCTCCGTACACCTTCATCCGGGCCTTGCCGGTAGACCTGTCAAAATCAAAAGATATAACGTCTTTCCCGGTCAAGGTAAAATCATTAATACCCTGATACATGATGATAGACGGAGAAACTTCGTTCACCGAAGAGAGAATTATCGCCGCCTGTCTGGTGATATCAGTCTTATGGCCCAATCCCACGATATCATCACCTGCCACCGGAACATCGTTCTCGACATTAGGATCACACACGGTCTTGGACAGGTCTATATAATTCTCACCTACTGCTGTGACCAACCGCCAGTAATAGCGGTTGCCGACATGATGAGAAACGCCAGTCTTGATATTGCACTCCTGTGCGATGGCGAGAGATCCCGGAGTAAACTGGTTCTCTATCTCAATTCCGTCTTCCTCTTCCTTGAAATAACAACGGTAGACATTATCCAACTCATCCACACGGTTGCATTTCATGCCTGCATGGGAAATCACCTGCTCGCCACCTACATACGTCTTCTTCTTTACTTCAAGCTCGTCAAAAACGGCTTTGACCTTGACATACAGATAATCAACAACAGCCTGTGACATACCGTTCTCAAGTACAGTGATTCCACTACCGTTCTTACCAATCAAAAGACCTTTTAAAAAAGTGATCAGCTCATTGGCGATATCTTCTTTATCTTTACGAAGGAAGTATTTGGAAAGTTCCTCTATATTTGCACTTCCCGATATGGCAACAACCCGGTCTTTATTGGTCCTTATGTAAATAGAAGGATTCTTATCATCATTATGTATGTATATCTCACCCTCATTCAACCCTTCCAATCGCTTTTCAAATGATGGGGATATTTTCGGTATAATCGGATTTCCTTCTGCATCCGTTTCCGAACCGTACCACAATATCTTTATAGGATGATTTCTAGCCATGATTACACATAATTTTCATTAACAAAAGCAGCTTGCGCCTTCTTGTATTTTAACACATCGTCCTCTTCAGGATTAGTTAGCAAAAATGCTATACCTGAAGAAGAAGTTGCGATCTCAGTTTTGCCTCCGATCCCAGCAATATCGTTTTCTCTAGGGCGTAAAGTCACTTTATATATAAACATCTGTTTTTTACCTATTGTATCAAGCTTTTCCGGGACAGAATCCCCTTCCCGTACATACAAATTACCGTCTATGTTAACGTGAGAAAGGCAAAGTAACTTATTTATGAACTCCGCTATATAATACGGAACACCACGACTTGTCCCAAATACAAAATCAAATGTCTTATAAGGAAGAGAATACATTTCTATTATCTCCTGCTTCTGGTTCACGAACTGTTCGTTCTCAACTTTTAAGTCCACCCCATCCGGTTTGAATCCTCCTATTATTCTGAACTGAAACATCTGCTGAACATCATCAATCCAGAATATATTATCAAATGCAGAATTATTATCCTTATGGGAATATTCAATCAATATAGAATCACCTATATTCTCACACACACAGAATTCCTCACATTCCTTATCGCCTATAGTTACTGTATATATCCCCTCCGAAGGAGATAATGAGGCATAATACATCTTAACGCTTTCATTAACATCATAAGTGAGCAGTGCTATTGACGAGGAGATATTGCCAATCTTATCATTCAAAGAAGCCAAAGGTATTTCACCGTTATCGCAGAAAATTTGCAGCAAAATGTTGTCTGACAAGGAAAATACTTGTCTGAAACATCCTGCATTTGAATATTTATATTTCAGCGGTTTGAAGAATAACGGGCAAACATCTCCGATTGATATCATGGTCTTTTCGTTAGTTTCTAGCAGCTTGAGACTTCACAAGCTTTCATTGCAAATATAATAATTAAAAATTGAATCTTTATAAAGAATTAGAATTTTTCACAATCAAAGTTACCTTTGAACTTTGTGATTTTGTGAAATTGTAATCAGCCTGCTGATAATATCCCTGTATAACCTTGCCTTGATGTTCAAATTCAACAATTCCTGTAAGATCTTCCGGAAGCTCTACATCCGAAGTTTCAAATTCTACTTCCGCCACAGTAAACATCCTTTTTGAAAGAATTATATCCCTGCTTTCCCCCATTCCATCAATACCCACATCACTATTACCATCTGAAGACGCAAAAGTAAGCATCTCAACAGATGAACCGATATATGCTTCATTGGCCAAAACCATAGAAGAAGGAGAAAACATGGCATTGAACATTGTGTCAGGGCTGAGAACGCCACCCATAAGATAATCCCTGTTCAATATATACTTAAGTCCAGACGAATCAGATTTCACCCCTACCATAAATAAATCAGTGTCACTTTCGTTGTCTGTAGTATCTTCACCTATCTTGTCAGCAAGGAACTCTATGCCGTATGCGTCCGCACGGTATGGAGATATCATTTCAAGGCTATTGTCCGTCATGGTCACGCCTGTGGTATATTCATTCGTAAAACGAAACTCATCCTTACCATTAGCCGTGTCGTAATCCTGTTTGTCAAAGCCTATCCGTATGCGCGAATACACCAATGCGGAATTAACCTTCATCTCGTAATCGGATAAATCATCTATTTTTTTGACAACATCATCCGAGAAGTATTTGCCTCTGTGCCGGAAAGTTATCGTATTGCCGGATATGTCATAAGCGTATCCGAACACATAACTCATCCAACTTGCAAATTTGGTGAAGGATGTATATATTTTGGCTCCCGGAATCTTACGAGCTGATTCAGCCGCCAAGAGCATACAATTATCAAGCCTTCCGTCACCCATGCTTTCTATTACCCCCGTCAATCCGTCTTTTCCCCCGTTAATGCTTTTGAGTAGTCTGTTGAGCAACGTGCTGGGATTTACAACATCCATCTCAACAGGATTTATTCTGTTTTTCCATGATGCATGTATCTTTATATTATCCTCATTGACCTGCAATTCATTATATGCCCTGTCGGATCTGAACAAAAGGAACAATGCATCTCCCTCATGAAGACTTACTGTACCGTTATATTCAAAAGCAGTGAATGAAGTTCCTGCAAGAGAAACTTCCTTTATATATACAAGTTTCCCGTTGCTTCTTTTAGCAAGACTGACCTTTCCATTCGTATCAAGCCATCTTACCTTGAATTCCACATAGATGTCAAGTGTTACAGAAACACCTCCCTCTATATTCTCAAAAAACGGAAGCTGGTCTTTTTGCAAATCTGTAATATTACCGTCTGAATCAACATTTAAAGGAGATGTATCACTCACGTCATCAAAAAATGACCCCCTGTTTATAAGCGCATCAGAAGACTTGATATAAATAGTTATATATGAAGGCTTGGTAGAATCATTAAACGCAAGATAAAGGCCCTCATCATTCTCCGTATCATAACGGGACCCGGTTATTATCCATTCCGCAGTGCAAAAAAGTTCAAGCCCGTCATAGACAAGAGGAATGGGGCTTTTCACCTCTTCAACAGGATATTCATATTGGGTTCCCCTTTTAGCCTTTATCATGGACGCCACGCTATCATCCACGGCATTTATCTGTAAGATACTACCATTATCCTGCAATGTAGAGAAATTGAGAGCGCAACTAAACCGTTCATTATACAACCAACTGTTATTTCTTGTACTTATTATTATTGAAGCGGAAGCATTCAGATAATCTTCATCATATTGTTTTAACAGCAATCTTCTAGCATCCCCAGCAAAAGAAAATTTGTTAGAAAAAGTTCGGATAACACCGTCATAGTCATTTCTCTTGAAACTAGCCTTCACCTCGTCCCAATTCTCAAGATCATCAGTAACCCTGTACCTCAGACCGTCGATCAATAATTCACATCGGTAGAACATTTATACTTTATTTGTTTACCCGGCAAGTATGCCGGGCTTTTATTCGTCTTTATGCAAATATAGTTATATTTTTATCTCATATAATCATTTTATTATAATTTCTTAGGTCAAACTTGCTTGCTGTCTTTTTCCTAGTACACACTATCAGTTTAAGATGCTTGCTATATATGCATTCAAATCTGTTATTTTGTTCTTCCATTTTTTTGAGTATGTTTTCTAATTTATCTAATGTTGTCATGGTCTTTTTAATCATGTTGCGAATCGCAACGTTAACGGATGTAAATAGTCTGCCCACCTCGTAAGATAATGTGGGAAAGACTTGATTAATATGTGATTTTTAAATTACGCGGCTGGATTCAGCTCACCTTTTATTTGCTTGATGGCTTTCTTCACGTTCCAATCATTTTCATATATAGCAATGATAAATCGCCTACCTCGCTGCGTCCAGACCGTATATGTGTTGGTATAGGTATTACCTCTTTCACTTGTGAAAATATTGGTTCTCGTTTCATGCATACCCCATTTGTCGTAGGGCGATTTAAGAAGCCATTGCCCAGACTGCCTAAACTGTATTCCAAGTTCTTTCAGTTTGTTATTCAGTTTCTCTGCCGACATGCCTATTTCTTTTGCAATTTGAGTTGTGGTAAGGGCATTCACACTCTGCAAGTGGTTGTCGTAGTAGCTGACTTTGGGAGCGGATTTTTTGATTTCCTCTGTCTGAATCTCAATGGTGACTTGCTGTTGTTCGGCTTGGGCTTCAAGTTGCTTTAACCGTTCCTCTCTCTTGGCAAGGGTAGCTTGGGCGATGGTTAGAGCACGTGCCATGATTTCTTCGGGAGTGTCGTCCTGCTTGGTGGCGAGGTAGCCGCCTGTCTTGCGGATGGTCTTTAGAATCTCCTTTACGCCTTTCTTAAATTCTTTGGCAATTGGTTTACGGCTCTGCATGAGGACTTCGTACAAGCCATCTTCGGTTAAGAACCAAACTTGCTGATTTCCACCAAGGGTGTCAACAATGTTGGCAACCTTTTCTTCTTCATCTACTGATTGCAACATCATAGTAGTGTTATAACTACCATTACTTCGCTTTGCATAATCAATGCACTCTGCCACTTCTTTGGCAAGGAACAACGGATTTTCGGCAGTTCCATAAACCGTGAACTTGTGCCCCAGCAACTCTGTTTCGCTTAGGACTTGAATAGGATTTGTTAGCATAACAAAAAAAATGCACCTACTACGAGCTGCTAACAAATCCATAAGATTAATGTCGGAGGCGTTTCCGTATCTCCACTCGGTAGGCGCAATATCTTAATTTTATACGATACTACTTATTAATATGTCTTGGCAAAAAATAACTCTATATGGATAGAGCCATAAGAGTTTGCCGCTCTCATGGATTTGTTAGCACTGCAAAGGAAAGCATAATTTTTGATATGGCAAAGAAAAAAGCAGAAAATATTTGCATGCTTGTATCTAATTAGTTACTTTTGCATTAAACCAAAAAACAATATGACATGCCTGAGATATGTAGATTTTTCGGTATTATAATAAGCCTCTATTGGAAAGACCATAACCCTCCGCATATTCATTTCTCCTATGGCAGCTATGAGTGTTCCATCAGTGTATTGGACAGAATTGTGGACGGGCAGGCTCCGGCAAAGGTAATAGCCAAGGTCAATCAATGGATGGACTTACACGAGGCTGAAATTCTTTCTTTGTGGGAGAAAGCTCAAAGAGGAGACAAGATTGATAAAATAGAACCTTTAAAATGATAAACGTTTATGTTACGAGTAGTAGATGTAGATTACATTAAAGATTACGAGCTTCTTGTGACATTCAGTGACAAAAGCAGAAAAAGAGTGGACTTGAAGCCATATCTTACCGGAGAAGTCTTTGGAGAGCTGTTGGACAAAAGCAAGTTTACCCAGTACGGACTTACACGCACCACAATCGAGTGGGCGAACGGTGCGGACTTGGCTCCTGAGTTCTTGTACGAAATAGGAACTATATCCTGCTGAATATCAGGAATGAGGAAGATTGATACAAGCAAGTTGATTAACTCGGAAGATTTTTTGGCTGCCAAATACGGTGCTCCCGGCACTGAAAGTAGCAGAGAGTTCGATGAAAAGGCGCGTGCATATTATTACGGTGTAATTTTACGTGATAGACGCAAGGAGCTGAAAATGACACAAAGTGAACTTGCGGAAAAAACAGGAACAGCAAGAAGCTATATCTCCCGTATTGAGCGTGGAGATACAGACATGCAGCTATCCAGCTTCTTGCGTATCGTTCATGCCCTAAAGATGGATTTTTCACTTTTACGTGGATAATGTACCAAAAATCAAATTTAATTAGTACAATTCGTTTGAGGATTTGGATAAACTATTAAAGTAACATGGGATTATTAAATTTTTTCAAAGGAAAGACAATCAAAGAAACGGCTGAATTTGACAATATTATTGATGATATTGATAACCAAAAATCAACAGATGAAAAAGAGCCTTCCAATTTTCACTCAACTTCACAAGTTATACATCAAAACAAGATGGCTTCTTTAAATATTGATAAGGATACTATAGACAAAATTCTTTTTATCAAGGCTTTTGTTCCACAAAGTTCTATTTTATTGGAACATCAATCTAAAGAAATTATTAAGGAAAAATTAAATTCTATTAAAGAAGTTGTTGTGGATATTTACAATCATAGAACAACATTTGATGATATTTATATAACAGATGAATTACATGACATAAGGCATTTTGTTGAAAAACAAAATTTATGTGATATAAGTCTATGTGATAAAGAAAGATTTATTTCAAAATTACTTTTGCACCTTGACATTGTAAGATTTAAATATGTCTATGAATCCAGATTTATTCGATCTATCGGTGAATTTACTACTCATAATATCACCGATATAGATTGGAAACTGGACGCGTTAAATGTATTTATAACCACAGACAAAGAAATAAGGGATAGTATAATAGCTAATAATACACATAAACTTGTAAAATTAGAGGCTGAAAAGAAAGGAATTGAGAAAAAACAAGCAGAGGAAAGGTGCTTAGCTAGAGAACAACAAGAAATCGAAGAAGCCAAACAGAAATTGATTGAGAGCAATCGTAAAAAGGAGATAAAGGCCAAGGCAAAAAAACAACTTGAATTGCAAAGCAAAATAGAAAGTTATGAATTATACGGTGATATTTTATATCAAGGCAAGATGTACACGGTAAAATCCAAAACAGATATTGAGAACTTTCTAAAACAGATAAACGATGGGACTATTTGATTTTCTGAAACACAAGGAACTTACGGAAATAGCACTTTTAAAGAGAGATCTTGAAGTAGCAAAAGAAAAAGAGGAAAGGCTTTCTTCCGAAATTACAAATCTTCAATCACAATGTGAAGAGCTTTCCAAATATAAAGACATTGCTAATATAGAAGAAGAAAAAGAAAAAACACTTTCATTTATTAATGAGCAAAATCTAAAATTTGAACAAGACCGACAGCAGCATATAAATGAAATAGCCTCTTTAGAAAGCAAGATTGCTTCCTCCACCGAAGAATTGAAACAAAGAAAGTCACAAATTATAGAATTAGATGAAACTATACTTTTGCAAGAATATGGCTTATATTCCCCTATCTATGATTTTGCAAATTTAGAACAGTATAAAGGTCGTTTGGATACTATTAGGACAGAACAGAAAAACATGATATTGAATAAGACTGCCGCCACCTGCTCACACATTTGGACTGTAAACGGAAGTGAGGCACAAGGCCGTGCTATGACAAATCAAAACATCAAACAAATCATAAGATGTTTCAATGACGAGTGCGATATTCTTATCAGCAAAGTAAAATTCAACAATGTAACTGCCTATAAAGAAAAAATATATAAATCTGCTGACGTTCTGAATAAAATGAATACAAAAAACGCAGTTTCATTATCTTCTAATTATATAGAGCTCAAAGTTCAAGAACTTCAACTTGCCTATGAATATGCAATGAAGAAACAACAGGAAAAAGAGGAGCAACGAAATATTCGCGAACAAATGCGTGAGGAAGCACGTTTACAAAAAGAAATAGAAGAAGCAAGAAAAGACATAGAGAAAGAACAAAGACACTATACCAATGCACTTATAAAACTCAACAAACAAATTGAGTCCTGCAACGAATTGGAAAGAGAAGTTTTATTAGAGAAAAAAGAAGAAATAGAAAAACATCTTTCTGATTTGGATATAGCAATAAAAGATATTGACTATAGAGAAGCCAATAAAAGAGCCGGATATGTATATGTCATATCAAATATAGGCTCTTTTGGAGAAAATATATATAAAATAGGGATGACACGTCGTTTGGATCCAATGGAGCGAGTAGATGAGTTGGGCGATGCTTCTGTTCCATTTAAATTCGATGTTCACGCAATGATTTTCTCAGATGACGCGCCTACTTTAGAAGCATCTTTACATCATGCTTTTGAAAATAAGAAAGTAAATATGATAAATGGACGTAGAGAATTTTTCAGGGTAACTCTTGATGAAATAGAGAACGTCGTAAAAGCAAACTATGATAAAACTGTTGAATTTATAAAAATTCCACAGGCTGAACAATATAGAGAATCACAAAAGCTTATAGAGCGGTTAAATCAAATTAAATAATTTCATCCATACAATTTTCGTACCGTGCTCCTTTACACGGGAAAAAGGAAAGCCGCCAACCAAATGATGCAATATTGTGGAACTCTACACCAAATGACCGACGGCTTAATATCTTATGTAGACAGAGCTCCACCAATGTCCTCATTTATTTTCTGCCACTAAATTACTTAAAAAAATGCATTATATAGACAAAAAAGTAAATTTAACAAAACCGCACAAACTAGCCTTCAAATCACTTCCTCTTGCGGTTTAACTCATCGATTTCATCGCATGTCTGCCTAACAAGACAGGCGTAAGATCCGGCGGTCCATTCTTTCAGATTGATATGCATCTTATTATATTTTCCAATAGCGACAACTTCATTTATAAACCCTCGTTTTGTAGGCTTCTCCTTCGGTTCCTCATTCTTTTCCTTACTTATCTTGTCCAAATCATATTGTGCACGGGATTTTAACGCGGATATTCTAGCATTCATGACCATTACATCACCTTTCTTGCACGAATAACCTATCTTCATCAGAATATCACGCACCTCATCATACATTTTCAACTTCATCATGTTCTCACATGCCTTCATGCACTCCACGGTCATTGCGAGATTCATACGTTCATTACAATTCAATATCTCAGAGGATAACTGTTTGCTCCCAACAATTTCTATATAGTCATTGATAATTTTTGCCGATGCGGCCCCTTTGTCCTCACTGTCAAATTCGATAGTATTGCTATCATTGGTATAGATCTCTATAAAAACGGACAAGGGAAGTTCATATATGTCACTTGTATACCTCATAATCATATACTTTTTGAAAATTGCTGATAATTGTTTTCTCTTATCGCCTTGGCTAATTTTGCAAATCCTATCTGCTGTGATTTCTCCAGATGCCCTATCTTTTTCTCCAGTTCGCTATAATCATTAACTATTGATACAGGAGGAAGATTGTTTTCGCTTCTATATGCCATAAGACCATCAAAATCATTTGCATGAGCCTTTATCCTGTCCATATCCACAGCATAAGGTATAACCTTCGCACCTTTAGGGATGTCAACCAAAGTAGGGACAGACGGAGTAATATACGCCCCTTTATCTGTAACGATCGTTTCGGAAACGCCACCATCACCCACTACAGCCAATCCGCCTTTATGCGAATCAGTACCCTTGGCGTATTTTGGAATAGGAGTCGCTATAATAGTAGCAAGCTGTATCGCCCCCATAGCACCTAGAGCAGCTATCATAGGTATTGCAGCAGGGAAACCCAATTGTTTTATCGTCTGCAAAATACCACCTGCTATCTGTATAGCCGCTTCAGCTATACTGGTAGCTTTCTCAAACTTTGCTTGTTTTGTTCTTAATGCAGCTTTTTTCTTCTCCAATTCGGCATTCTTTTGTGCCGTTTTATCTTCCGCCGCACGTTTACGCGCTTCGGCTTCTTCTGTTGTTATAGCCCCTTTTTCTTCTAAAGCCTCTATACGGGAAATTTCCTCTTCACCAGCTTTCTCATTCGCTTCCTGTTCAGCCTCAACAGCCTCAATCTGGCGATCATAAATGGATGATATCATTTCACCAATTCCACTAACCATAGAAGCCCACATCTCGGTGGTTCTTTCCATCTTCTCACCGTCTGTAAGTTCTTTCCAAACACCCGATATCTTATCAGACATAATACTGAATCCCTTATCCATCCCGTCAAATATACCGGCAAACGGACTATCGATATCCGATGCAAGATCTTTCAATGCAGAAGAATAACCTTTCAACGCTTCAAAATTCCTTCGTGTAATATCCTGTTGCTCTTCCGCTTTTTTCACCTGATCATCCGCATTTATGGAACCTATCTCTGCTTCCATTGCCTTTATGGATTCTCTCAGCATTTCAATCTGTTGCTTGCTTACCACGCCCGATGCTTCCGCTATCTCGATCATTTTTTCAGTAGCATCTATCTGTATCTGCAATTGCTCGTTTGCGGCTTGCTTCTCCAATTCACGCATGGCTTCATCATATTCTTTTCGCGACATCAGCCCTTTTGAATAATTTTGTGTTATAATGTTTTCAAGCTCCTTATATCCAGTACTTGTAGCTGCTATACGGAGAGATGATTGTTCTTCTTCCAGTCTTAGCATCTCATCGGTATACTTTTTCTTTTCCTCGATCCTTTTTTCCTCGGCATCTGCCAACTTCTTAGCATATTCCTCATTCTCTTTCGCTACCTTCTGCTTTCTCTCTTGAACCAACATTTCCCGGAGTTTGTTTTCTTCCTCAGAATATCCCTTTATAACTGCTATCTGGTCTTTATATTCTTTCTCTATGGCAGCAAGATTACGCTGGTGCTCATCCTCTATAAGAGAAACGGACAAGTCAGCCATTTTATTCCTAAGATTCTCTATATATTGTGCTAGATCATTTGCGGCTTTATCAACAGAATGAGGATCAAATGTAACATCTTCAATATCAATAGAATTTGCTATATCTTTACTAGCTTTATCTATCCGATATATCTGATTTAATATAGAACCTATTTCTTCATCCAAATCTTCAACCTGCTCGTTTAATTTCCCATACATATCTCTAGCTGTATCCATAGCTGCCCCTTGACTGGATTCATATTGTGCTTTCATCTGGTCTCTAGCAGATTCAAGTTTCGTACGTTTTTCTTCTTTTTCTGCCAATTGATCTTCCAATTCTAATTTTTGCTTAGCCTGTTCCACAAGACGATCTTGCACAGCTCTAGCTTTAGCCGAAGCTAATATGGCATTAGATAACCTTTGATAACTATCAGCCGCTTTACCTGCAAGAATATTTTCATCACTTATGTTTTTAAAATATGAAGGATATTGCTTTTTCAGTTCCTCAACGGCTTTTTTCCGTTCTCCCATAGGTTTATTCAAATTGACAGCCGCCCTATATAATATATCCAATTTAACAGATTCATCTTGGGAATTTTTCACACCTTCTTTTTGAGCTTTATTCAAATCCTCCTGAAACTGTTTTAGATAATCAATTTCTTTTCTTGCATCAAACAGGCTACCCACCCATTTGGTTATCTCACCTCCATAACTCGATAAAAGAGTTATCCCAACAACTAAAGCCGTCTGCCAACTAAGAAGGGAACTCAATACCTGCTTAAATACGGGTATAGCTGTTTGATTTGATTTTTTAGCCAACTCATATTCAATTCTTGCTTTCTTTAACTCATCAACAAACATAGGAAGGTTATTGGATATGGCAAGAAAGAAAGTATTGGCACTAACAGACAAAGCTGGAAGTTCTCTCGCAATCTGTTGTATGGAAACATTAAGCCCATTCCAACCCGAAGCATAATTACCCACATTACGTTGGTAATTTCCCATCTGTGCATCTATATCCTTTAGTTGTTGATTCAGCTTGCCAATATTGTTCAAGATATCCATACCTTTTGCCCCCTCACGTGCAGCTTGTGAAAGGTTATAATATTCTTTTTCCAGTTGAAGCATTGAAGCCTTCATCTCGTTATAGCTTCCTGTTGTGGCAATCGCTACCTGTGTATGATTTCTCAATATCGCCGAATACTGTTTATTCTGCTCTGTCAGCATGCGTAACTGGGACACCGTAGCATCTCTTTTGGACTTGTACTCCTCTTCGCTGATAGAACCTGTCTTATACTCCTTCGATAATTCCCTCAGAGATGTTCTTAAGGCTGAAATTGTTTCTTTGTTATCACTTAATCTACTGTTCAATTCGGAAGCTTGTGCATCAAAAGCCTTTACCGTCTGACAGATTGAATCAAAATCAGCAGCAGTCATGGATATTTTCTTGGATGTCTCTTGGAATGAAACAGAAGCAGTTTCCGCATCCTGTGACACGTTTTTCAAGTCTTCGGAAGCGCCTCTCAGATTTATTTTCACTTCCGTTATCTTATCTGCCAATGTATTCAATGGTTTGGTAAGAAGCTCTATCTTACGGGAAATATCAGTCAATAACTTTAATTGACTAGTCTGTAATTCAGACAATCTATTTTGAGAAGCATATAATTTGGTTATTGTAGCATTATAACTGTCAACCTTAGACTGGTATTCTTTTAGATTACCCGGCTTAAAATTTATGCCTTCACTTAATTGTTTTGCGAAATTCGCATATTCGGAAGATGTGGTTTGAATATTAATCCTTATCTCATTTAACTTCTTAACGATGTTAGGATCAATCGCATCAGTAATTTTAAATTCTGCTCCTGCCATAGTCTTTTCGTAAGTTTTGGGTGATACATGACTTCATGCACCTTCTAAGAGCAAAGATAGTGATTTTATTGATATCATGAAGATAAGGGAATAAAAAAGGGAGAAGCCATAACTTCTCCCCATAAAAAATAATATTTCATTTTATTCTTTGATATTCCGTATAATAAAGAACTTTATAAGATTCTTCGATGTTGCTTAAATCAGAAAGAACCTTTATTTTCCCAGTCCTCTCTATTTTTATTATGGAAAATATACTTTGAGGCAATTTAGGCAACATTTCTTTTACTGTTTCTATTTCTTCCTCTGTTACATATTTTCCCCATTTACCTATATATTCATCTACATGTAATCTCAGTGGAACAATATTATCTTCTTTCTTAACTTTCCCATCTTTATTCAATGTATTATCTTTAATATAGCATTGAAGCATTTCTCTTATATTTCGAATATTATTCGTCATTCCCCATAATTTAAAGAATAAAATAATTTGCAAAATTGCAAATATGACCATAATTAATTCTAATACTACCATAATACTTTTATCTATAGTTATAATAATTGGGTTATTTTCAGCAAAATAATATAAACTAAAACACAATTCAAAATATTATGACATATTTATTTGTAATTTAGAATATTGTCTAAATAAATTACAAACATAGCGTTTCAATCTTTATGTTTAAATTTCACCTTCTCACTTCTTTTCCCAGTGCATACAATCAGTTTGAGATGTTTGCCGTATATCTGTTCAAGTCTATTATTTTGTTCTTCCATTTTTTGAAGTATAATTTCTAATTTATCTATTGTTTTCATAGTTTTTAATTATGTTGCGAATATCTTTGCGATATAAGATTAATATTGTTCCCCGTTGGCGGCTCAGTCACTTCCGCCTTCGGGGATTTATTTTGACTGATTGTAGCAGGTGGGGAATCGAACCTCATTGTGCCATTATTCACTCCTGCTTTCCTCCCTTATACTATCCACGCTTGGAATCGTATAAAAAGAAAGTTCCATAATAGGTGCAAGCTACTACGGAACAGTCATATATAAACTCCAATAGGAGAATATTTAATCAACATCAAGTAACGCTTTGCACTGTTACAGATACAAAGGTAAATGATGTTTTTATCTTATACAATGGTATGAATATTAAACAAAAGACAATATCAATTAATAGTAATACTAAGTAACGCATAGTAATATATAGTAACGCAATTATTAAATATCACATTCACAATTTAGACAAAATCTAAATTATAACATAATTGATGGTTTTGTTTTTCAATAAAAAAAATAAATGTCTTTTTTTGCACAAAACATTTGTAACAAACGAACTGTTTTTAGATATAAGCATCATTAATCATGGGAATATAATATGGCTGAAAAAAAACAAAGTTACACAGAGGAAGAATTGAATGAAATGATTGCATGGTTTAATGATCATGCTAACCAACTTCCCAAAACAATGCAAATTAACAAATCTGCGTTCACTCCAGATTTAGTCCTCACTATCGAAAGCTGCATCATGCAGGCGAAACAAAATTTAGGAAATTACAAGATGGAAGGATCATTCTTGCTTCTAAGGCAAATAAGAGCCAATATTGAAAAAGGAGAAAACGATCTTTTGTAGATCCGTCCTTTACATAGATAGCGGTAATCCTTCCGGATGTCCGCTATCATTTCACGGAAATATGAATTCAATAAACTCGCCTGACCAGTTTTCACCTTCACGACAGAATTTATACACATCTCCAACCTTGTATAATATATAAACACATTCATCCATAATAGCAGCCTTCTCTGCGATTGAACGCATATGTTCCACCTCCCTCATTGACTTATTTCCTTGGCACAAGCAGTTTTTCATAGTTCGCACCTCCTTATAAATTTCTCAATAGAGGGCATAAGCCTGTACGTAACATAATGCCTCCTTGCTTTGGAGCTTACCTTGAAAATTTTATAGCCATATTTCTTCTCAATATCAGAACCAAAAGAAACGCCATAGCTGGCAATCCTTATACCATTTGATATTGGTATTGCCGTGATGGAACTATAAAAATCTCCACGTATGATAAGGTTTGGAGTATTGTTCCCTCTTGCAGAAAAACCCAGATATGAAGGTTTCGGTTTCTGTATCTTTGTCTTCCAATTTTTATAGCGTTCGGCGTTTTTCTTCCAATGCTCTCCATAAGTTTTTTTAAAGTATGGGTCCTCAGTATATCCAGGGATCAAAGGATTTTCATCTCCATCAACACCACTATATAGCTGTTCTCGTACATATTCCTCAAACTGAGGAGCATCCTTTTCCATCTTATTCCTTATCATTGGCTGAATGCCATCAGCCAATTTCTTCCAACATCTCGCGTATTCCTCCAATGTCATAGCAAAAACGGGGGATCAATCTCCCCCGCCTCCTAAATTACTGTTATTGATAATTCTATTATATACGGAAACCAGCCTTGATTTCCGCCTTTCTCTAGAAATGTCCTTCCAGAATACATCTATATTCTGAGCGACAAACTCATCCAATGAAAGTTTGGCCACCTCGGACTCTATAAATGTGACTCCATTAATTCTCATTGTACCCATTGTTCAATCCCAATGACCCCATTAGCCTGTAAAATAGAAGGAGATTTAAGCACCGGTACACCTCCTGTCGCTGTAAGCACACCGTTACTGTATTCCAGTGCTGACGCACCAGAAACGACTGTTGAAGCCTTCTCAGACAATACAGCGCCATAATATGCAGTAAGGTCTGTGCGGTCATAGTGATCCACGAGTTTATATGTATTCTCAGGAGATGTCATTTTTACAAATTCAACATAATTCAATCCCTTGAGAACATTTTCCAAATTTACACCCGATTGTTTTACAGACATGTTTTTCATCATCTTCTCCGTATCGGAATACATTGCATTAAACGCAAGATAAGCCTTTTGTCCGCTTGAGTCATAAGTCTGCCCTGTAGGGTAAACCCCTGACAAATCGAATCCTGCAAGCTCGTCTGTTCCGTCATCCTCTCCGTAGATAACATTATTCTTGTCAAAAACATACATATCAAACAATGTATCCTTGTTGGCTACAAGATTAGCTTGTAAAGCTAGATTAAACTTACGCAACGTGAATGTATCCGTCCTTGCCGAATAGCCCGTTATTTCCGAACCGGCATAACCATTTTCCGATGTATTGGGTTCACCACCGCTTACCGCATATTCCGAAAATCCTGTAATAGGATAAATTCTGTCCGGATAATCAGCATGACAAGCCTCTTCCAAAGCATCAGCAGTCAGTTCCTTTGGCAGTTTTTTGCCATGAATGACCAATATAACACCTGCTACCTTGTCCGGTTGCAGGGGGCAGTAATTCATTCCAGTATTAAATCCGGACGTGCTGCCGCACTCTCTAATATCTGTTCGCATAACAATTCTGATTTTTAACTGTTAAATCCAAATTCTTTATTTCAATAGCATCTATCTTTTCGCCAACTTCCTTACCGTCAACATCAACAGCACCACGTCTTCCAAAACTATAATTTTCTGAATATGTATGGCTTACAATACCGGAGTAACCGAAATCAAATTTATCACATTTTTTTAACTCTTCTATGAATCTGTAATACAAAGGTCGAAGAATACCTTCAAAAGATATCTCACGACGTTGTTCATTTGTATACTTTTCCAATGTATTGGTAGCGATTATTATGTTTACAGATGCCTTACAAAAATAATCCTCACTATCCTTTTCCTCGTCTAAGGGAACATACAGCCCTATCATTGGGAATTTTCCCAATGCTGTCACCCTGCTTTTCCCAAGAAGAAGAAGTGTTTCCCTTATATAAGAACTGTCACCATATATGTAATTTATCTGTTGATCCATTCTTTTTGACAAGGAAGCACATACATCTGATATTATATCGATTATCATATTCCAAGAGAATTAATTGTTTCCAACAATTCGAAATCGGTGGCGATATCCGGATAGTCCGCTTTATTTGATTTAAGCCACCTCACAAGTCTGATATTCATTCTTACCATGTCATTCCATGCGAATATCATTTTCCTTTCTGGACTTACAAGACGACCGTCATCTTCGTCAGCCTTCACACCTGTAATAGTTGCCTGTGCATGATTATGTCTCAAATAATGAAAATATATATAGTTGGCAATAGGGGATTTGGAAACCTCACTATCACCATCACTATATCTCACGACAAGACGCGCTATAAGATCATCCCATCTTTTTTCCTTCGTTTTCCCTTCGTTGGCAACATATGATGAGAATTCCTCATACAACTTCTCTCCAAGGAGTTTTCCCAGATATTCCGACTCATATTGCATTACAAAGCCTTGAAGGCTGTCAACTATCGCCTTATTAGTCTCAGAGGGAGTATGTATATTCAATACAGCACCCTCAATATCAAGAATACCTCCTTGAAAAAAAGTATAATCCACTAACATTACACAATATCTTTGAGGTTCTTCTTTTTATTGAACAAGTCTTCAGCACCGATTTTCTTAGCGTCCTCTATCAATTCCGTAGGAACGGTGGCAACACGCCCATCTTGGAAGAACTTAGCTGCAAGTAACATATTAACACTTACCTTATCACCTTTTTTATAAGAAGCTCCGTCCTTTGCGAACTCAACCTCATAAGTTTTAGTCAAATTTACCTTCATAGCATATATAAATTTATCCGCCGACAGCGACGGGGGTTATAGCTTCAATAACGGTTGCAATCTTATCCTTGACAAAAGCTGTTTTATATTGTTTTTTGATATAAACCATCAATCGTTTCTCACCAAGGATAGTCACCATATTTTTAGTGAAATCATCATTTTCCCACCCAAGTGTAATGGTAAGGACCCATACATCACGGATGTTAAGATAGTTAAAATCTCCAACCCAAATATCACCTTGTTTGATTGCAGTGCTGGTTTCCACTCTCAGACCTTGAATCAGTTCATCACCAATACGGAAAGGACGAAGATATTGCCCATTAACATCCTTAGTCAACTGCATTTGTGCATAGTCAAGAGGATGCATGAGCACAAGGTTGGGGCGATAAGCCATATTGGACATTGACACAATCTGTGTATACATACCAACAATAACATCATAAGTGTTGGGCTTATCTACTTTCAGAGTTGTCAAGGAGAATGTAGGTATATCACTCCCAATCCCTTTAATCTGACCACCAGAACCAGTACCAGACAGAATACCTTCTTCTTCTTTCAAACCAATACGATTGATAATCTCAGCCCTAACCTCCGCAACCAACTGAGGTAAATCAGATAATGTTTCTTCGGTTACTTTTGTGCCAAGAGCCACTTTGCCAGCATTGATAGTAACTTCTGACAATGTACCGCTCATCATAGGCTTAAGACCGCCTTCTGGAACCCATTCGGCTTCTTCTTCACCCGGATTGAACTCCGCATAAGTTAATGATCGTGTAGATATTGCTGCCACATTGGCAAATTTACGGATTACAGTCTGAGAACGCGGATCAACAGATAACTGACTATCAATTGTCATGTTATAATGTGGTGCCACACCTGTACTCTTCAAGGGCTCAACATCCTTTTTGCTCATAACAAGTGTAAGGCTTTTCTTGAATCCAGGAGACTGCTTACAAGCTGTTTTCAAGTCCACGGATTTCTCTCCATGTTTGCCTACAGTAATGAAATCCTTCAATTGCTCTTCAATCTGCTGGTCTACAGATTTGAAAACCGTTTCCCCATCTTCATTCTTATGCATTGCACCCTTCATGCGAACAATTATCTCTTTCATCTCACCAAGTTCCTTACGCACTGTTTCCAATTCCTTTTCGGAGTCTATCTTTTGAGTAACCTCATTTAATTTATCCTCAAAAGTTTTTTTGTCGATAGTATCGTTCATGAAATCACCTACAGTAGCGTTTATTGCGTCCTGCAACGCCTGTAATGACTTCACGGAAACCTCATCCATTCCCGACAAATCAATTTTGCTTAAAAAGTCAAATTTCATACTTCTTTAAGTTTTAAAGGTTTTGTAAATATTTTTATTTTTTTATTGGCTCCCTCTTCATCAAGTGGCTTGCCTGCCGGCTTGTATCGAGCGAGTGACATCGCTTTTCTTATTAACGTTTGAACTTCCTCTCTCTTCCTTATTGGAAGTCCTTTACATACATCACTTATTTCAACCGGAAGTGATTCCAACGCACTTTCATATTCTTCTGCCGATTTCAGACCAAGATATTCAGTTTCCCCGTTACATCCTATGGACACTACGGATATCTCATATAGAATGACTTCCTTTACAACCAAACAGTCACGTTCCCTATCATATTCACATTTTTCCCATACATAACTATAACCTATAGAGAACTGGTTCAAAGTTCCACTTTCAAGCTGTTTCAACGCTTGATTCCCTCTTTCCACATCATCAATAGACGCTTCAAAGTAAAGCCCTTTCTCATCTTCTTGCAGAAGCGTAATGCGTCCTATAGGTTCATGCATGTCATGCATCCACAACATGATAATCTTATCATTAGCAGAACTTTCCGGACCTCTCTCCTGTATACTTTTTGAGAAACATCCTTTCAAGAGCATATCACCGAACTTATCAATGTTATTGAAAATTGCGGCATAACCACTGATAGTTCTGCTGCCAGAATCATATTGTATCTCCTTTGCATAAAAAGATAAGGATTTATACTGCTTCCCCAGCCTGTCCTTGTATTTGCTTGTTTCCATCATTATTTATTTCTATTTTAAATTCCCCTTTTGGGTTATCCGGATCAATATCTGTAAAATTAGACATCTCAGTTCTTGCCTCCTCAAAAGTAATCAGCCGGTTGTTATACAATGAAGCTATAGCATTAGAGGCTGTAGACAAGGCATCCGCCAACTCTTTCATGTCCTTTTGAAGACAAGCGACATGAGTAAAGTCCATTTTGATTATTGCTCTGTCCTTACATATAGCATTAGTCAAAGCCTCTGTTATACATTCACTGTCAGGAATAATAAGATCCTGATATGCCGCTTTCTTTGCCTGAGAAGAGTTATCATAAGTACTTCCTTGTATAATCAGATTGGCGTCAAAACCTATGGTCTGAGCTATCGCCTCCAAACACGCCTTATCTTCCTCATGAAGCTTCAATTGTTCCGTATTTGATCCTAATGTAATCCATCCCAGTTTCTTAGAAGTCACCATGATTTCATACAACTTATGCACTATGCCATATTTCCTTTTAAAATCATTCTGCAATTTTTGGGATTCAGACGGAGTAATGGCGGCATTCCCTACATCAGTCGTATCATTCCCGTACAATATCCCTTTTGGACCTCCATTAACTATAAGATTTCCTCTCCCTATCAGTTGAGCCATATAGTTTCGCGTATGCGAAGATAATGCGTCTACAGGGGAATGGAAGGCAATTTTCCCTCCATTATTGCTTGGAATATCCATTATTGAATCGTATATGACAAAATATTCCTCATCCCCAAGCTCTATATTTACATCTCCCCAACGTATATATACCCTTTTAGCAATTGAAGAAAGTTCTGTCTGAGTAAATGGGTCTTTACCGAATGATTCCATATAAAATAATTCGGGAGGTATTACCATCATGGATTTAGGCAGGTCGGATTTTAAAGCTCTCAATGTATAAATAGGGCAAAATCCGAAACATTTTAAGGATATCTCAACCTGTTTTATAAAGGAACGCCCACTCTGTATTATATTTGGACGATTTAAGAGAGTCACAATATCTTTAAAACTCCTCTTTTCATTCCCGTTCATATCTGTCACGTAATATCTTCCGTTCTGAATCATTCTTCCGCAATGATCTAGAACCATTGCAAACGGCCAACATTCATGCAAGGCTCTTGCTTTCCCCTCAACAGTAGACATATCGTAATCTATATTTCCTTTATTGCCAGGAAACAGGCTCTCTACCCATTTAGGTACATAAATAAAATTACCCCCATCATCCTTACCATGATAGGTGGCTTCATCATACATATCCTTATTTGACTTCTTTAAAGAAGGTATCTTAAACCAGTGTCTCATATACAACAATAAAGGCAACCGCCGTTATAATACAGCAATTGCCTCCACAGTGATCACGTTCTAAAAGTGGGTATGGTGCAACTTCACACCTGTCTCTTATACACATCTGACGCTGCCGACGATCTTACGCGTGTAGA
>ENA-OZEL01000145-OZEL01000145.1-human-gut-metagenome-genome-assembly--contig:-NODE-145-length-36682-cov-21.163377_pt1 | contig 36682 bp, 36 predicted proteins | sample MGYA00245064_ERZ653601 | MGnify/ENA primary metagenome ERZ653601 (study PRJEB26926, sample SAMN06165007) | human gut metagenome | biome: ENVO:00009003; feature: ENVO:2100002; material: ENVO:00002003... | reverse complement strand
TGACAACCATGAATGTATGACTTTGGGCTCTGTACAGACACCTGACAACGCAACGTTGGAAAGCTGCGGGAAGAATCTTGTAGACTGGTACAGTTCTTACCTTATCAGCATACAGGAACATCTGAAACGTATTTCTGGCACTGTCGTATGTGATGCGTTCTTTTCAAAGGCAACTTTCATCAAACCATTGTGTGAGAACGGACTCCACGTTATAAGCCGTTTCAGAAATGATGCAGTGTTGTTTTATCCCACCTTAGAAAATAGGACAGGAAAACGCGGACGTCCAAAATTGTATGACGGAAAGATTGACTTTGAAAATCTGGACATCACAAGATGTACCGACTACAAAGTGAACAAAGGTAAACTTTACGGACTGAAAGCATACTCAAAAGCACTCAAACGTTTTGTGAGCCTGGCTGTATGGTATCCTATGGATGGAAGAACGGACAAATGGCAACTGTATTTCTCTACAAACGAAATACAGAACGCACAGGATGTTCTGGACTTTTACAGGACACGTTTCCAACTGGAATTCTGCTTTCGCGATGCAAAGCAACATGCCGGAATAACAAACTGTCAGTCTACAGACTTCAGGAAACTGGCTTTTCACTTTAATGCATCACTTGCTGCGATAAACCTTGCCAAAGCTGCCTGTAAGAAGATGGGAATAAAATATTCCATATCATCATGCAAGTCAGTCATACACAATGCTTACATGCTTGAACGATTTATTTGCGTGTCTGGGATTGAACCAAACACGCAATTAATTGACAAACTTTTCAAAGAACTCATTTTATTTACTGCCAGAGCCGTTTAGGCTGGGCTAATTTTTAACGAACTATTGCCTTATCTTCAAGCGCAAAAAAAGCTGACCATGTTTATATGGCCAGCCTAAATGTTCAAAGTTCTTTGATGGGGAAAATGGTTAATTTACCACCATAGTCACTAACGGCATATGACAGCTTTTTGAGATTCGGGAAGAACTTGAATGTGCTATCTTTTATTGCTTGATGGAGGCCATCATATAATGGCGAAAATGGTTGGGCAACGTAGTTCTTGTAAATATTGGGTTCAATTTGTATTCGGAGTTCCTCTCCGTCATATTGAGGTGAAAATTTATCTTTCTCATTGAACATATACGACAATGTTTTTTTCTCGACCTCGTTTATCTCCCTATCGCCAACTCTGTAATTGCTAATTATATCGTTGATTGTATCACTCCAGTACGACCACCATGAAGGTTTATCGTCTTCAAATGGAAGTGTAGCTTGTGTGTATTGTTCTTCTTTTGAAGCGGCATCATCTTGAGATTTTGCATGAATTTCTTCGCTGATTTTTTTAAATTTTGGATATTCATTTTGGGGATTCTTCTTGAGCCTTTCAGCTCCATTGGGGTTTATATTGTATCTGTTTCTTAGCTTGAACCACAATATCCCTCGAGCATCCTTGATTTTATTTTCTCGCAGCTCATTTTTGAAAATAGACATTTCGCTGCATAAGTCCTTCAGTTCCGTTCTTGACAACTCTTTTAATTGTCTGAATATATCATCTGAAACCAAAGAAGGAACTGTGCTTTTTATCGTCTCTATAATGAATGTTCTCATGTGGGCTTGCTCCTGATAATCTTTTTCAGTCCCTGGCAAACAATCCTGAATCCTGAAGATGAACTTGTCGAGTTTTCCACCTCGACCCTTGCCGGAACGGAGTTCATAAGTGTCGAAATAGAAGTCTATCAATCCTTCCTGGAATAACTTTTTCATTTCCCTATCAGCTGATAAGATATATCTTGTTTTTAAGAGGTTGGTAATAGGACTGACATTAATAGCTTCTGCTAATTCCAGAGGTGTGTATGAAAAAATACCGGCAGAACGCCATTTACAGCATTTGTCATAGAAAAATTGTGTGGCTTTATCCTGAATACTCATCGTTACGGCAAAGTCAAGCATTGTAAAATGCTTGTTCACCACGTAATATAATGGGAGAACACCAGGAGTTATGTATATTGTCATCCCGGTATTAATATCATAACTTACCTCTCCGACAAGTTTGGCCATCACCCATCCTGTCGGCGTTTCGTATTTCACGTCGGTATTGTTTAGCCACTCTGCAGCAGCTTTTAGCTCTCGATGTGCATGTTCATCCGGATACCATCGCAGAATATCTTCACGTGATATATTAATCTTCAGTGTTTCGTTGTTCTTGATGTAGGATTCAAGCATTATTCTTTCATCCTGAATCTGTTTTACGATGAACTTGATTGCACGATACGTTCCTTTGTTAAGAATTTGCCTGGCATCAGTCAAGAAGTTAGTTTGGTAGATAGGGCACGTCAGATTCATTATCCGGCTATCGTTCTTCTTGTTGGACAATACCGTTATTTTCTCTGAAGTGAATATTTCTTCGTAATTCTTTTTCATGTTCTTTTTTGGGCAAAAATAGCATTTTCCACAAAAAACAAAGCATTATTAGACAAAATATTTATCGGAATGTCTAAAAATAACCGTCATACTTAATTTTAACTGAAAGTTTCAGAGTAAAAAGATGTATGTTTATATGTACATACATTAAAAACTCTCTTTTCTATTAACAATGTTCTTTATAATAATGTATTTTATGCTTATTATGGGTATGAGAATTCTTCATCTGCCTATTTTTAATTTCTCCCAATGCTGCATAAACTAATATATTTCCATCCTTTTTGCCAAAGTGTAGTAAAATAGCTAATATCTTGTATTTCAGTTATTCTTTATACTAAATGATTTGTGAGAAAAAACTATTTTATTTCTTCTATGTTTCAAATCGAAAGTAATGAATGTTTTAAATAGTTTCTAAATATTAAATTGAGAAGACTTTATGTTACTTGCCAAAGTGTGGTAAAATAGTTGCCAAAGTGTGGTAAAATAAAAATTCGATTTGCCAAAGTGTGGTAAAATGTTGCCAAAGTGTGGTAAAATGTTGCCAAAGTGTGGTAAAATAAAAAATAAACATTTGAAAATCAATTCATTACAAGCCCTGTTATTAAATAGCCTATAAAGAAAGCTACTAAATACGCGCGTGCGCGAGACAAATGTGCTGCTTATCCATCCAACAAATGCACCGCTTCTGACATAAAACAATACCTTTACTTCCGGCAACAACAAATGATTTACTGCTGAAAAATTGTAAGCACAAAAAAACGTGTAGGGAAAAAAATATAAAACAGAAAAACAGGTTGATTTTGCAGAGCCGGTTCGAAAAATATGCGAAATCAATATAACACGTTTTTTTTAGCTATATTGAACGATTATTTTTTCCGAATATAATTCTAATGTTGAATGATTAAAACTCAAAATGCGGGAGAAAAAGCATGTTTTTGACCCATCCAGATGGAAGTGTCTGGGATATGAAAAAAAAAGTAAAATGAAGTAATGCCAAAGTGTGGTAAAATAATTTGATTACTATGCCTCTCAACTCGTTTACCTCCATTTTAGTCGACTTTCGAAGTGTCGCTTCAGGTAGTCCGTTCTCATTTAGGGTGCAAAGGTAAATCCGGTCTTGGATGCTCAAGGTTTTTTTAGAAAGTATCACTCTTTATTGATATTTCTTGCATCATATTCTTTTTTCAGATCATCCAGAGTGACATCAAGTTCTGACAGGGGTATCACCAACATTTTGTACAAAAGTAACTTTAAGGTAATACCCCCTACAAATAACTTCTTTTACGTAATCATTGTTTTTGTTTATTTTTTCCTTCTTTTTGCTAATTAATATATCCATACCATTCTATTCCTTTTCATAATATTTACAAGGCTTTTTCCTCGCTGTGATTCGCTTCTGTAGCACACGACAGTACATAGTATAATTCGGGCAAATCTCATAGTGCTTGCACTGGCTACAGTGCTTGTCACCATCGACCGGGAAAATAAAATTAATAAACTCCAGCATGGTAACATCTTCAAATCCGGATTCTTTTTGAGCTTTCAGACAATCCTTCATTGTTAATCCAGATTCTTCCACAAGTTGTTTTGCCAGTTCTGTTTCATTGTGAGAACAAACAAGAAACTGAACAGCTACCCAAATTCCATTTTCGAATTTTCCCATATAATTTTAATTTACTGAAGTAGTAAAAATCTACTCTCCGAATACTTGTTCATAAGCATAATCATCTTTTAAATGAAGCTCTTTTCGGATTTTTGTGAGAGCATTCAAACTGTCTTTTAATTTTTCTTTTCTGGCTTTATAGTCTGCCGCATCAAAACCTTTCTCTTCAAGTTCTTCTATCTTAGCGTCTAACATAGCGTTAGCGCAGCATAGACCAGATATTATAGATTCTATATCCTTAAATTTGATATTCATATCTAATGCTATTTTAATTTGTCATTATATCCCATTCGCCTCGATTTGAGAAATTCTTTAGCCGCTTTTTTGTCCTCATGTACTTCATCTGATACATAATATATTATAGCCTTTGAATTGTGAGGATTGTTTTTCCACTTTCTTCCTGTTGCATCCGGATTTACAACATATCCTTCTTTTGCCCATTGCAGGGCTGTTAGGCTCTTTTGGTTCATTCTCTTATACCAAAGAACCTTACGATGCATTTTTGTCCGGGGAGTAATTACTCCGTCTGCACATACCAGTCCTTCACAGTTGTAACCGGGGCTTTCCAGAAATTCAATTTCTTTTTGAATTTCTTTTATGCTCATTTTCTCGATGCGTTCCATGTATTGTGCAATCGTTAGATTAGTCATATCTACTGCCATACTCTTGTTTTTATCAAATTGTGGCGTATTCGTCCTTTTCTTTAATTCGTTTGATTATAAGTTCAAAACGTTGTTTGGTAAGTGGTGTAAGTGTTTCGGGGTTCTCTCCATCATAATTTTCTCCATAGATAAGTGCATCCACTCCTATACCGTGGTTGTAGTTCTCCCGAATGCAGTTGCGGAGAGTCCAAAGGTTACGCAAGTTAACCCAGTCGGCTGTGCGGTTTCGTATCTGCCGGAATAACACAATGGCAGAGCGCATATAGTGTCCTACATGGTCGTAATCATGGAAAACACGCTCCCCAAAATAGTATAGAACTATTTCCTGATTTTGTTCGTCCTCGACCACTTGGCAAAGGAAGAAAGGGATATTTTTCAGGTTTTCCCAATCAATGTAATTAGCTTTGGTCATGGTTTCTAAGATTTAGGATTTTCTCAAGGTCTTCGTAACTTCGAATTTCGTAAATATCATTTTGAACTTTAATATAGCCATTAATCTCCGTATGATTCCCGGTAATGGCGAACAAATCGCGAAATTCAACATCCAAAATTTTAGCAATCTCTACCAGTGTAGCTATGGACATGCCTTTGCCGCCAGTTAAAATATTGCTAATGTATTGTTTGCTTTTACCCATTTTCTCTGCAAGTTCTATCTGCGATATGCCTTTCTCTTTAAGTATTTCTTTTATTCGTAATTTAGGTAATTCTTTTTCCATTCTTCTAAGTTTTTTGCAAATATATTCTTTCCTCGTTAGGTAAATAAAATAAGTTTACTAAACTTTGTTAAGTACACAAATAAAATTTACTTTTATCTTGTATAGTAAAGAAAATAGATGTACTTTTGATAATGAAATCAAAATAAAGATGATATGATTAAGCTACTTTATATTGACCTTTTTTGTGGTGCTGGAGGAACCAGTACCGGAGTAGAAAACGCACGCTACGCAGATGAGCGGTGTGCTAAAGTGATAGCATGTGTAAACCATGATGCAAACGCTATCGCCAGCCATGCGGCCAACCACCCGGATGCGCTGCATTTCACGGAGGACATCAGAACTTTGGAACTGTCTCCTTTAGTGGCACATGTGGAACGGATGAAGAAGATTTATCCGGATGCACTGATTGTATTATGGGCCAGCCTTGAATGTACGAATTTCAGTAAAGCTAAAGGTGGGCAGCCACGGGACGCCGATAGTCGTACTCTTGCTGAACACCTTTTCCGTTATATAGAATCAATTGACCCAGACTACATACAGATAGAGAACGTTGAGGAGTTCATGTCATGGGGCGATATGGATGAAAATGGGAAACCTATCAGCAAGGATAAGGGGAGATGCTATGAGAAATGGAAACGTAACGTCAGGAAGTATGGATACGATTTTGACTGGAGAATCCTTAATGCAGCGAATTATGGGGCATACACTACCAGGAAAAGATATTTCGGTATCTTTGCAAAGCGTGGTCTACCTATAGTATTTCCGGAACCAACACATTGCAAAGATGGGAAAACTGATATGATGGGTAGACTTGAGAAGTGGAATGCAGTTAAGGAAGTCCTGGACTTCACGGACGAAGGAGATAGTATATTCTGTCGGAAGAAGCCGCTGGCAGAAAAGACCCTTGAACGCATATATGCCGGGCTGATTAAGTTTGTGGCCGGAGGAAAAGACGCTTTTATCTCCCGTTACAATACAGTAAGACCACAAGACACTTGTACATCCATCGAAGAACCAGTAGGAGTGGTTACTACCGCAAACAGATTTGCAAAAGTGCAGGTTTCTTTCCTGTCAAAGCAATATAGCGGGCATCCTGAGAGCAAGAATATTTCTGTTGAAGAACCTGCCGGAACAATTACCTGCAAGGATCATCATGCTTTTATCACAGCATACTACGGTAACGGGAACAACCATTCGGTAGAGAGGCCTGCTCCGACTGTGACCACAAAAGACAAGCTTGCATTGTTGACACCTGTATTCATCGACCAGCAGTTTGGAGCTTCAAGCGCAGCATCTATAGAAAAGCCTTTAGGAGCTATCACAACAAATCCAAAATACAGCTTAGTTACATGCAAAAGAAAAAGCTTCCTGATGAATCCGCAATTTGCAAGTGCAGGCGGTTCGGTAGATAATCCGTGTTTCACGCTTATAGCAAGAATGGATAAAATGCCTCCTTACCTTGTCAACACAAAAGATGGCATAGGTATCTGCATAGAAAATGGAGACAGTCCGATGACTGTAAAAATAAAGCAATTCATGATTCTCTATGGATTGGCAGATATAAAGATGCGTATGCTTCGCATTGATGAACTGAAAAAGATTATGGGTTTCCCAGAAGACTATATTCTGATTGGTACACAGTCTGACCAGAAGAAGTTTATTGGAAATGCTGTAGAGGTGAACATGGCACGTGTGTTATGTGAGGCGATTTGCAAGGAGATAATCAGAAGACGAAAAGTTGCATAAAAAATATTCTATACATACATCTAACATTTTCCCCGCTGCAGTGATGCACCGGGGTTTTTTATTATAAATATATATGTCTATAAATATAGATGCGCAGAAATATAGATATACAGAAATATAAATGCGTATTTATTCTTTGTTTCGAATTATACTTAATCATGAATCATAATATTATATGAGAAGTAAACAATATGAGTTTACTAAACTTTGTTAAGTACATGGTAAAATTTACTTTTATCTTGCATAGTAAAGAAAATAGATGTACTTTTACACTGTGAGAAAAAAGAAAAGATGTATAATTTAATTCAGGAAATATGGAAACAGTTAATTGTATCAGTAATCAGAAGTTGACCGAGATTGAAAATGAGGTCTATAATCTTTGTGTTGCCAATGCTGAAACTTATGGAGAAGACGGTGGATTTTGTTATGATGAAACGGATTACGAGTCACTTGGTATTACACTCGAACAGATGAAAGGTTATCTTGGCCAACTTGTCAAGAAGGGATATATTACTGCTTGTGAGGGTTGTTACTTTACGCATTTTATAGTAGCGAATGATTGAGTATAATCGGCGGGGTGAAAGCCCTGCCTAAATTAAATAAGAGTCATGAAAAAGAAATATTTCAGCACAAAACAATCAGCCCGGAAAGCAAAGAATGAACGAATTGAAAAAGGCGAGTGAGGTTTACAGGTATTTAAAATGCCTAAGGGAACAAGATATACCGGAAAATTTGCCGTATGCACTGAAATAGAATATCTGAATACATATTAATCTGGTGATTCTTCTGCCAGTTATAATTAAAAACAATTATGAAGGAAAAAGAAATACTGAAAGAAATTATCGAGTGGCTTAACAATGATACCAGCTACTTATCCACAAGAACCGATTATGCTAAAGGCTACAAAAATGGAATTATATGTGCGAAAGAAATAGTTGAAAGCATAATCAAAAACCACGAACCCAATTTGTTGGATGCTAATAATTAACATTAATAACGGGAACTATGGAAGCAATATCTAATATTTCAGTTAAAGTAAGAAAACATGAAGGTTTATCGTCCTGGATGAAAAGAAGTAATATACTTGTTTCATTTTTGTGTGAACAAGAGATTACCAATTTTCAAGCACTACTTATTACGCAATTGTTTACTTCACTTACTGTGTTGATGTGTTCTAATTTCTTGAATACTTTAACTCTATTTATTTGTGTAATATGGTTTGTATGTTCTTTCATGTTATGTAAGAAATACATATCTCGTGAGCTACCCACGCCTGAAGGCATGAGTAAACAGGCCAATAGGGAGAAGAAAGTATGAGAACATTTTCATCACCTGCCTAAAGACAGGGGAATTCACGCTTTAATCTTAAAAATTAAATAAGAATTATAGAAAGATGGATTTTGACCTTTTTAATTATGACAAATACATTGTGTCTTTTTCCGGTGGAAAGGACAGTACGGCTCTACTCCTATTCTTAATTGATAATGGAATAGACAAAAGCAAAATAGAATTATGGCACCAGGAAATAGACGGAAGAGGTGAAAATTTTTTTGACTGGGAGGTTACACCTGATTACTGCAAAAAATTAGCTGAAGCTTTTGGTGTATCAGTTTTCTTTCAGTGGAAAGATGGTGGATTTAAGCGCGAGATGCTCAGATGTAATGAACGAACAGCAAAGATATTCTATGAGTGCCCAGATAATACTATTCATAGTGTAGGAGGTGAAAAAGGTAAGTGCTCAACAAGATTAAAATTCCCACAACCTTCTCCTAATCTCAATGTACGTTGGTGCAGCAGTTATCTGAAGATTGATGTATGTGCGGCTGCCATCAGGAACCAGGAGCGTTTTAACGGTATCCGAACATTGGTGTTATCTGGAGAAAGAGGTGAAGAAAGTAAGCAGCGTGCCGGTTATGCCATTTTAGAACCTGACAAATCAGATTTGCGGAATGGCAAAAAGATCATGAGGTACGTAGATAGATATAGACCCATACGAGATTGGACAGAGAGAAGAATATGGGATTTATTGGAAAAATACAGAGTAAGACCTCACCCGTGTTACTTTATGGGCTTCGGGCGTTGCTCATGTAAGTTCTGCATATTTGGTAATGCGAATCAGTTTGCCAGCGCAGCATGCATCAGTCATCAGAACTTTTCACAACTCGTTCAATTCGAAAAGGAGTTTGGGTACACACTGAAACGTGATACAGATTTATCTACGCTCATAAAGAAAGGTGTGCCGTACCATGATATTACTCCAGAACTGGCGCGATTAGCTACAAGCTACCAATACAATAGTGATATTTTTATTCCCTATTCGCAACAGTGGGAATTACCTGCGGGAGCTTTTAAGAAATGTGGAGGGCCTATGTAAGCTATTCCCGATTGAACTGGCCAACTTTCAAGGTTGATTAATGGCGAAAAATTACTTTTTTCGTTGTTTCAGGTATGTGTATAACGTAGCTTTACTGATTCCGGTTGTTTTGATTATCTCCGATACTGTACAGGCATTTGAATCGTATAATTTTAAAGCCAGTTCAATTTTTTTATGGTCGACAGATGGTCGGCCTCCTTTCCGTCCTCTTGCCCGTGCTGCGGCTAAACCTTCTAATGTACGAAGATGAGTTGAGTCGCGTTCAAACTGGCTCAATCCGGCAAACACCGAAAAAATGAGTCGTCCGTGTGGCGTTGTTGTGTCGAGCCATATTTCTTTCAGAGATTTTATATTTACCCCTGTCTGAGAAAATTTATCAACTAATTCAATTAAGAATTTCTGACTTCGGCTAAGCCTTGTCAGTTCGGAAACAATTACGGTGTCACCTGCTCGAAGAGCATCAAGCATCCGATGAAGTTCTGGACGATTGTTTTTGGTTCCTGATATTTTTTCGGAATAAATCCTTTCGCATCCTTCTTTCTCTAACTGGTCAATTTGCCGGTCAAGGTTCTGCTCCAGCGTGCTTACACGCGCGTATCCAATTTTCATGTCTGAAAAGATATTTTATAATGGGTTTATTGAACTTTGTTTTACAGACGAGTTTTCAGACAAAAATAAGCGTTTTTTCCGGAAGTGACAAGCTTTCGGTTTTATAGTCTGAAAAACGGTCGTTTTTTAGACTATTTTTATGTATCCTTTCGAGTAAGGAAATAAATCAATCTGTTGTTACTTTGATAATCTCAGATAGATTAGTTGTGTATTGCTTACTAATATGCTCACATTTGAGGTGCCAAGATTTATTTTTTGTTCCCTGTACGGCTACCTTAATGGTATTATGACCGTTCTTGCGATTAATCGCATCTATGGCAGCGGCCAGCCGTGATTGCTTATCACGGTCTATAGTATCAAAGAGGTTGGTTTGGATGGCAGAATCAGGAACGATATTCCAGACAATGACACCGGCTTTCTTGTACTGGTAACCGCTCTCTTTGCAAAAATCTCTTCGGAGTGCCCGGACTGCGGTGCTCACAAGTTCCTGAAGGTCGTTGGTTGGTACCTGCAGGTGGATGGTGCGGTTGATACAGTGTTGCGGTAGATCCAGACGGAAACGGCTTGTATAGGCGAAGACAGTTATCTCCGTACAGCAGCTGTGCTGCATGCGGAGCTTGCGCACACATTCTGATGTGAAGTTGGCGACAGCTTCCTCCAGGCTGGATAGTTCGGACAAGCCGGAGTCAGGGAAACTGCGGCTGGTACAGATACTCTTCTTCTGTGGAAGTTCCTCGATATTAATACAGTTCTCACCACGAAGTTCCTTCCAGGTGCGAACGCCAGTCACAGACAATAATTTTTGCACAAAGCTTTCGTTTTTCTGAGTGAAATCCCAGGCGGTATTTATACCGTAATAGCGCAGCTTATCCAAGCTCCGATGACCGATACCCCAGACATCGCCAATTTCGAAGCCTTGCAACGCCTTGATGCGCTTTTCCTCAGAATCAATCATGCATACCCCCTGATATCCCTTGTACTTCTTTCCGTAACGGCTTGCCACCTTCGCCAGAGTCTTTGTAGGAGCAATGCCCATGGTAACCGGGATGCCTGTACCCTTTCCGATGGTCTTAACAATCTTCCGGCCGTAGGAAACCAGTTTCTCCCCTTCTCCAAAGCCGGAGAGATCCAGGAAAGCTTCATCAATCGAGTATTGGGTAAGTTCTGGCGTGAACTCGGACAGCAACATCATTACCCGGCGGCTCATGTCACCATACAAATTGTAGTTGGAACTGAAAACAGCCACGTTGTTTGCCTCCAAGACTTCACGAATTTGGTAGAGAGGTGTACCCATCTTGATGCCCATTGCCTTGACTTCGTTGCTTCTGGCCACGACACAGCCGTCATTGTTCGAGAGAACAACGACAGGTTTGTCACGAAGCTGCGGATTGAACACGCGCTCACATGAGCAGTAGAAGTTATTGCAATCAACAATGGCTATCATCTGCCTTTTCTCAGCTGTCTCTTTATGTTATACGTAAGAACGCCCCATATCAGGAAGTCGTTTTCTTCAGTAATTTTTATGGGTGAATATTCCTCATTGGCCGGAACAAGCCAAATACAATTTTCTTTTTCGTCAAAACGTACAGTCTTTAGTGTAAACTCGCCGTCGATATAGGCCACAACAATGTCACCGTCCAGGGGGTCCAAGGATTTATCTATGACAAGCAAGTCGCCATCGTCAATGCCGCAGTCCTTCATGGAATCTCCGTCAGCACGGGCATAGAAGGTGGTGGCCGGATGGCGTATCAGTTCCCGGTTCAGGTCTATGCTGTCGGTCATGTAGTCCTGTGCCGGAGATGGGAAACCAGCCTTCACGCCCTGGTCAGCAAACGGCAATGGAAGCTCGCTGCTCAGGTCTGCGGAGAACATTATCAACTTTATATCGTTCATAAGGATAGACCTTTCTTTTGCATATCTTCGCGAACAAGTTCTGTTTCGCTTTTAGATAGGTCGGCTAATCTGACATTCATCGGATTTTCTTTCTGGTAGGCTCTTACATCGTCTATCAAAAGTTGAAAATCATAAAGAAACTCCTTTGTTGCCCCGTGTTTTGCATATATGGCATGGGCCGCTTCAAGAACTTCAACGGTGCAGCTATCGTCGCCCTGGAACACAATAGCTGGAATTTCATTCCTTACACACTCTCTCAATAGTTTAATCTGGTCTTTCATTTTTTTTTGTGCAAATATATTTCGTTTTTTTCTCTTTTCCTATACTCCTTTTTCGTAGTGTATCTCTCCCCGAATTTCCCTTTTTCACGATGCGAATGTAGTGCGCCTTGTAGAAGTCTGCAAGGCACTTTGTGCCGTTATGAAAAATATCCTGAGCAGCATAGCTGTGCGGTATTTTTCATAACGGTTCCCTTGCATACATCTACGGTCAGGCGCACAAATATTGCATCGAAAAAGGCGAAAGAACTCGGGGAGAGAATGATTAAAAAAAAAGTCGTATAGGGAGAAAAAAGAATTTGAAAAAGGCTCCTGAATCTGGAGTTAGAATAATTCACCTGCGGCTGATGTTTAACTTGTTAATGTATAGATGTATGGAAACGAAAAATTTTCAAGTGGTAATCAAATCCTATTTAGAGCAGTTGGCAGAATTGGATGCAGAATTTGCTGTGAAGTATTTTGATGAAGGAAAAAAAATTGAAGAATGTTGTGCATATATAATCAGTGAAATGGGAAAGATGGCACAAAATAATGTCGTAGGTGCAACAGATGATGAAGTTTACGGTTTAGCAGTCCGTTATTATTTGAAAGATGTGAAAGTTGATGCGAAAATTGGTAATCATGTCAGGATTGTGTGTAACCAAATAATAGAATTAACAGAGGAAGAAAAAGAAGAAGCGCGTCAGAAAGCTGTCCGGCAGTATCAGGAAGAAGAACTCCATAAGTTACAGAGCCGAAAAAAGCCAGCAGTGAAAAAGGAAATTCAAGTTCAACCATCTTTATTTGATAGTCAATATGAAACCGCAGAATGAATTCGAAAAGAATGTAGTTAGCGCAAGTGCTAATTTACCCTCACTGACCGATAGACAATTGCAATGGGGATTAGATAATAGTATCCAGTATGTGGCACGATACAATAAACAGAAATATACCTGCACTAAATGTGGTCATCAATGGCAATCAGACACGAAGAAGAATTATGTGAAATGTCCTCATTGTGGAACCCGATTACTTGTACACGAAGGTTTAAAAAAAGTATATAATGAGACAGCATATTTTACGGTTATGACAGCTTGTGAAGGTTATCAGGTTATGAGAAGCGTTGTTGTCAGATGCACAATGAAAGTAGGTAGTCCAGCAGTCTATGATTGGGCTGAAGTCATGCAGAGATGGATTGCAGCAGACGGTACGTATGTGAATTTCGCAAGATTGCGACAGACATTTAATACCATGTACTTTGACCTTTGGTTATTTCGTTCCGCATTAATCTTGCGACATTGGAATGCGATTTATGACAGGATATATTCAGGTACGGTATGCCCCTATATGTCAATCATACCGGAACTAAGAAGAAGAGGGCTAAAAAGGAGTTTATATCGTCATTGTTCATTTAACCTTATTGTAGGGTTATTACGTAATAGTAAGATAGAAACTTTATTAAAGATGAATCAAAAAAGTTTGTTGCATAAATTCTTGATAGGTCGTTGTAATATTGATGACTATTGGTCATCAATTAAAATCTGCTTCAGGAATCATTATCTTGTTAAAGATGCCAATATTTGGTGTGATTATATTGATATGTTGAAATATTTAGGGAGGGATATTCGTAATGCGAAATATGTTTGTCCAATTGACTTGAAAAAGGAACATGATAAGGCAGTTCGTAAGAAGATAATTAAAGAAGTTGAGGAGGAAACTGACTCACCCGATTTTCGGATAAAAGAACTTCGCTATAAAGAAAGTAAAAGTAAATTTTTAGGCTTGGCATTTAGCGATGGACTTATTCATATAAAGCTCATCGAAAGTGTTAAGGATATGATTTTAGAAGGAAAGGTGATGCATCATTGTGTTGGTCATTATTACACTAAAGAAGATTCTCTTGTCTTCTCCGCAACTATAAATGGTAAACGTATTGAGACTGTAGAGGTATCAATCTCACAAATGAAGGTTGTTCAGTGTCGTGGCGTATGCAATAAAATAACTCAATATCATAATCGAATCATTCAACTTGTTGAGAATAATTTCTCTTTGATACAAAGTCGAGTTTCTGCTTAAAGGGATGGGGGGTAACCCCTATCCCTTTAAATATAGTATCAACCGAGTCACCGGGAAAAATCTCTTATACATTTGAACATAAGTCCTATTGTCAAGAGAAAAAGCGTTTTGAAAATGAATATAAGAATCTTCATATTACTTATTTTTAAGCATATCATTAAAATCTTTAGCTCCTTGAGCCTTAATAATACGAAGCCAATCTGCTTCGATTCCATGAGAGTGTAAGAAAGTCTTAGAGTTAAAATCGGAGTCGTTTATTGTCAACTCTTGATTATCCAACTTAACAACAACTTTCCCAGCAGCATTTTTGAATAACTTAGGTTCTTTACCTTTGACTAAGTAATATGCTGCTTCTACATCATATATTTGCCCCTGAAGGTCATTATCAAATGCAAGATATATAACAGCATGTGGGAATAAATGCTTAATATCTTTTATCTGTCCGTATCCTAAGTTTCCACCTAATGATATGAATGCGGCATTAATTCTCATACGTTCAGGTAGAAGTTGATATAATGCCATCATATCAAGCGCACTTTCTCCAATGTATAGAGATTGTACGTCATTCCATTTGGGAGCAAAGGAAGCTATCCAACATGCGGTAGACTTGTTTCCTCCAGAGCAGAATCCTTTATATCCTTCTTTTTTATATGGATTATAATTGCGTAATTCGAAGTTTACGACTTCTTCCGGCGAAGCAAGAACACGATAAGGGAAAGCTACATTTGCATAATTTTTCGGTTTCCGAGAAACTGTACATACAGACCCATTGCGAATAAATGCCGATATAGTATTTGCATCAATCATCCTGATTTTGCCGAGGTATGCATATATCACTTTTTGGTTGCAAGTAATATCGTAATCATCAAGAGAAAACTTTACATCATTGTGCGAAACTACGTAGTTTTCATGTTTAGGCTGTTTACCTGATAGCTTGCATAGAATATCGGCAACCGCATCATATCCGATACCTTGATAACCCGAAAAAAGGTGGAGACGGTTTAATATGAAGTTTACAACATCACCCTTGTCTCCGTATCCGTTCCGGCTGAAGAATGTTTGTGAGTAAGAAGTTGTATATATTACGATTTCATCTACCTTTGTGCCGCCGTTAAATAGACGGTATTCAAGGTATTTTTTACCTGCTCCAGTATTAAGGCGATAACCGATATATTCAGCTACGTCACTTATACGGACATGGTTCTTCAATTCTTGAAATGTTGTATTACTCATATTTACTCAATTTATTTTTAAGCTGGGTGTTTTCTGCAATTAATCGCTTTATTGTATCCTGATAACGGAAATAGCTGTATATAGCGGCAGCAATTGCCATTCCAGGCTTTTTATGTCCGGTATCACGTTTTAATTGTTCGATTAACTGTAGTTCTTCAGTATCAAGGTATATTTCGAACCGTTTTTTCATTATTATTTTTCCGGTTCTAAATCCCCTACAAACCACCAGCATTTAGAACCGGCTGGGTATTCTTCAGGGTCACCACATTTCCAATTCAAATTAGTAAGTATACTCTCAAGTTCCATTTCAGGCTCTTCATAATCCATCTCGTATTCATCATTCCATATTACTGAAACAAAATTTTTATCTTTCGATAATTCAACCAAGCGAAAGCATGGTAAAACTTTTGCGACTTTATAAAGCTCTTGTACATCTGTTGCACCTAATATAAAAGAAAATGATTCTCCCATAATAATATTGTTTTTAGTTATGTATATTCTTTCAATTCCTAATGCCTCTTCTATGCGTTGTATAACATCAACACCAGGGCTATATTTCCCTAACTCAATTCTTGAGATATTTTGTCTTGTTACATGGCTTTTTTGGGCTACTTCAAGTTGGCTTAGGTTAAGCATTCTACGAATACTACCTAACAATTTTCCTATACTTTCTTCTCGTTTCGTTTTCATAGTGCAAATATAACTCTTTTTTTTAATGCAGCAAATCAGATGCGGAAATATTATTTAATAAAGAATAATTAACTATTATAAGATAACATCATATAATGATAATTGTAAATGTACGAAATATGTTACTCATATTAAAATTGATAGCTATAACTAAAGTCTGAAATTTTAATTGTTCTTTTATTGTTAAGCGGTCAACATTCAAGAATAGTAGTACATGACAGAGAAGCTGAAGTACTGTTGCTCGGCCATGTTCAATAAGCAACTTATGTCTAACCTAACTTAACCAAATTCATATTATATGAAGTGGGATAGATAAAAGAATAGATAAAAGATTAGATAAACCACCCTAACCTATAGTTTAAAATTCATCCACCACTTAAGTTATACTTTTTCTTCCCTATACGTTTGTTTATGTTCACCCTGCTTTCTAATTATGATTTGGATGGTATAATATATTGAATTATCTAAAGCCCTACATGCTCTTTGGAATGCTGGGAACTCGGCAAAGTATACAGCTGGAAAATCTCATGGTTAGGAATTATGATTCTGCTTTTTGTATTTTTCTTTGGATCTAAAAACAAATGAGTGATTCAATATCCTTTCCCGAATCCCCAAACTATTGGAGATTTTTTCGATTTACACGATTATTATTTTCTCCCAGGATTTCTTTTTTTTCTCCCTAATTGGAGAGGTGGATAGCGCCAGCTAAAGGCTAAAGGTCTTATGACCTTTAGTGATGACTGATAAGGAAGAGCAAGAGGTGTTCCCGCAAAGCGAGAACATGATTAACGCAAAGCGCTAATTAACAGATAAATATGAAATTCTAAGTTAACATACAAGTTTACATTTGTAAACTTGTATGTTATAAGTTATCAAGAATCAAGATATTACGAAGTTAACATAGAGTTAACATGATTTATAAATAACTGATATACAGATTGATATAAAAAGCAAAAAAATACATTGTTAACATTGTAGTCAAAAACTTATTTTATTATCTTTGTTCCAATTAATTATAAGTTAACATGGAAGAATATCTTGATAGACATATAAGAATTTCAACAAGAAATAAATTTAGACTTGACGAGGTTAAAAAGGATATGAGTTATAATGCTTATATAAGCGAAATGCTGGATTATTTTGAGGTGACTTGTACGTCCCCGAAATTGAAAATTAAGAATCCAACAGCGAGGTTAGAGAAGAGAATTGAAGACTTGATTAAAATCGTAAAATGTCAGGAGAAGGACATTTTACGTCCGCTACTTGACAACTCTTTTAGCTCTGGAAATATGAGTAAGAATAATGAACAGCTTGTTCGTTTAGCCAATGAAAACAAATCCCTGAAGGAAGAACTTCAGCGTTATAAACAGTCTGGAGAATCCCCAGATGTTTATAAAAGAAAGCTGGATTCATTAATTAATTTGATTAATTTATTTTGCGATAAAAGCCAGTTCCGGAAGGCCACATTTGGAAATGATTTACTGGTTCCTGAATCTTACTTTGAGAAGTTCTTAGATAAAATAAAATCGGATTATGTATTGTAGTGTTCATCGTCCAGTCAATACGCCTGGTGTATCCGACAACAAAGGTTCCTGCCTTCAGCTTGTTGAATATTTGTCTAAAGAGAGTAACGATGAAAGACCTTATTTTGATACTTTCTTTTCGCAGAACTTGGATTTTGTATCTGGTAATGAAGTATTACATTCAATAGATAACAACCATAAAACATTAAAAAGAAAAGATGATAAGTTCTATATGTTGTCAGTTAATCCAAGTCAAAGGGAGTTAATGCACGTTATCAATAAAGTAACTGGTAAAACCAATGTTCACGAGTTTTCGGAACTATCCAAAGACGAGCAAGAGAATGTTATTTGCGAGCTTAAAAATTATGCTCGTCATTGTATGGATGAATATGCCCGTAACTTTTATAGAGACAAAATTAAGGGTGGAAATGACCTTGTCTGGTATGGTCGTGTAGAGACTGAAAGGCATTATAAAGGAGACGCAGAAGAGGTAAAAAATGGTACTGCAAAATGCGGTGATAAGAAGCCAGGCTTGCAGTTACATATTCACATTATAGTATCGCGGATGGATAAATCTCAGACAGTTTCATTGTCTCCATTAACCAAGAGCAGAGGTAATAGACAGCTGCTTGATGGAAAGGAAGTAGTGGTAGGATTTGACCGTTCCGAATGGGCAGAAAGATGTGCTACCAGGTTTGCGGATGATTATAATTATCTTCCGTACTATGTGCATAATAAGAAAGATTATGAAGAATGGAAACAGCGGCAGCAGATGCAGGCCATTGCTATGCGTGAACTGAAGCAACAATTACTGCAGGGGGAACTGAGGAATGAAAGAAAAGTTTTGAATAATACACTTAGGATTTACCGTTTCATCGTAAATCCCAAAATGGCATTTTTAAATGAAATGAAGATGCTGGCATTAAATATGGTAACAACTGGGAGGACGATATGATAAGTTTTGACATGATTCAGGAACATTGGTTCTATTATGCTGCACTATTTTGTGTGAGCTTTCTTATAGGTTCGATTAAACCATTTTCTAAAGTATGGTATAATATTGCCTTATTCGTAGTTCTTGTGCTACTGGAGGTGATTGTCTGTAACTTGATAGGGTTAGTTTATCTCTATCCTACTGTTTTGGCTTTAGTGGTCTTTTTATTCTTTACATTGAAAGATTTAAAACCAGACAGTCTACGGAAAGGAGGTAGCGAAAAGGCTATATGCTTACCGGTGCTGTCCGGTGTAAGAGGCAGGCAACTTCGATTTTACTACTATTATGCCAATTTCCTTGTATATGGAGGTGCCGGAAGTGGTAAGACAAAGTCAATAGGAAAATGGCTTTTACAGGAATATATACGCTTGGGTTTTGCCGGATTTATCTATGACTTTAAAGATATAGATTATACCCGGACAGCATATAATATGATGAAGAAATATGATTATAAAGGTGAGTTCTATTATATCAATTTTGATAATTTAAGTCGCTCATACAGATTCAATCCACTAAAAAATGTGTCGGATAAAACTGTATTGATGCAGCTCATGGAAGATATGCTGTTATCTATGCAGGCGAAGGATGCAAAGCAGGATGAATGGTTTGCTGGAGGATTGGGTATTCTTAGAGGAGTAGCATATAGATTGTATGATGAGTTTAAAGAGTATTGTACAATCCCCCATATTCTTACTCTTATAATGAATTCTTCTCAGGATAGTCTTACCAGATTCCTGGAACAAAATACTATATCTGAAATGATGGCAGGAGCATTTTTGAAGGCTAAAGGCTCAGAAAAAACACAGGCTTCGTATATCTCCACTTTGTCAAATCAAATTGCGACAATGGCCACAGATGAGAATATTGCATGGGTTCTTTCCGGCAATGATTTTGATTTTAATCTGATTGATCCGGAGCACCCGAAGATGTTTGCTGTCAGCAATAACTTTTCGAAGAACTCTGTGTATTCTCCGGTTATAGCTATGCTTTTGAGTATATCATCGCGCCAATTCACAATGCAGAACAAAGTTCCGTTTGTCTATTTCTTGGATGAAATGACAACGGTTAAGATTAAAAATTTTGAGACCTTACCATCAGTCTTGCGTGAATATAAAGCTGCTTTTGTTCTTCTTACACAATCCGGTGCGAAGCTGGAAAATCTGTACGGAAAACTTGACCGTTCTTCTGTGGAAGCGAACTTCGGAAATATGTTCCTCGGGCGAACCAAAGATGTGGAGGCCTTGAAGTATTACCCGCTTTTCTTTGGTAAGGAAGAAAAAGAGAGACGTTCGAGAAGCGCAGGAAAATCTGGTTCCTCTTCCAATTCCAGCGTGACTATATCATCACAGAAGGAAGATGTATATCAGGGAAAAGATTTCTCCGAACTTGAACCAGGTGAATTTATTGGTTCTGCTACGCGAGCGAATGTAAAGGAATTTAAGGCCAAATTTAAGATGTTTGAAATGGAAGAAGAGGATTTGCCTGTTCATGAATTTGTAACGCCGGAACAGGTAACGGAAAATTATGATAGGATAATTCAAGAAGTTCAGGCCATTTTAAATGGCGATATTTGATAGAAGAAAAGAGAGCAATTATGCTCTCTTTTTTCATTCTGCCTCCATCTCACTTGATGAAGCAACGGATTTTGTGGCATCATTCAGTCTGACAGAATAGCTGGAGAGATTTTTTACTATCATCAGATTCTTGTTTTTATTGAGACTTAAAGGCTTTCCTTTCGTGAGTATATCCCAGTTATTATAGGTCAGGTCACTAACAGACATGCCTTCAGATTTTAGAGCTTGAGCAATATCAGAAGATAAATCATACTCTTTTCCCTCTGCGGAAAATATAACTTTATCCCCATTTACATTAAGCGTGCGTCCACGATATTCTGTATGAACACAGGTGTCTTTATTGTTCTTCAGCTCATTGTTAATCTTGTTATTTAAAATGGCTGCTTCTGATTTGAGTTGTCTGAGTTTTTCCTCTTTGGGCCAGTTAATATTTGTCAGTTTTTTTTCGAGCTCACTAATGTCATGATTGAATCGGGATATATCTTTTTCCATTTTTTCAGCACGTTCAAAAAGGCTGTTGCCAAGTTCATCCAACCATTCCGGACATCGGTCATAAGCAAGTGGTAGGGCTGTATGTGCTTGATAATGTCGGCCACTTGCACCGATAAGGCCGAAATACTTGTTGCCTTGTAGGCTTTTGATGTATATCGTGTGTTCCTTATAGGTTCCAATATATTCTGTTGCCCCATCTTCCATACTTGCTGACCGCCATGCACTCAGATATTTTCCTGCATCTTTCCCGTGCAGACGTGTTCCATCTTGAGATATGAGCACACCTTTTGATTTGCAGAATTTATCGTAATCGGATTTCATGTCTTGTACTGCACTCTCTGTAGCCTCTTTCTTTTCAGAAAGTTTTTTCAGGTCATATTTCGACTTGTCTATATCGCGGAAAAATAAGACACGTTCTTTCTGCAGCTGCGTTATCTGCTTATCCAGTTTAGCCTTATCGAGCAAATCTGTATTACCAGATAAGATAGCCACATATTCTGCAAAGTTCATACCGGATTTTTCATCCAAGGCTCCTTCATCAAGTGTTCGCACTCCGAGCTGCTGACTTTTCAACTGGCCAATGAAAAGCTGCTTGTTCTGGAGTAGGTTGAACTTATATGCATCCAATGACCTTTCCGTTGCATAGGTAATGATGTCAACTTTATTTCCTGCATATTCTTTCGCAATAATGTTTCCTTTACGTACAGCTCGTCCATTACGCTGCTCAAGATCCGACGGTCGCCAGGGAGTATCAAGATGATGGACTGCTACTGCACGCTGCTGGGCATTAACTCCGGTTCCTAACATACTTGTAGAACCCATCAGGATACGTATTTTCCCTTCGTTCATCCCTTCTATCAGTTTTTTCCGACTGCTTTCAGTTTTGGCCTCCTGAATAAAACGTATTTCTTCCGGTGGAATCTGGTAGTTCTCTACAAGCTGATGCTTGATTTCACTGTAGATGTTCCATTCTCCTGGCTTGTACGTGCCAAGGTCACAGAAAACGAACTGTGTTCCCTTAACCGCATTGAACTTCTGATAGTATTCGTACAATGTCTGTGCGCATACGCTTGCCTTATTCCCGGTCTCTCCTGCATATTTTAAAGAGTCAATCATCCGCATGTCAAGAGCCATTTTTCTTGCATAGTCGGTGGCAATAAGCATCTTTGCCTTTTCTTCTGTTTCTGATAATGGAGGGCGTCCGAGTAAGGTTGCATTTCCGGATTCAGCAAACTTCATCAGTTTATCTATAAATTCTTCTTGTGCCGGTGTCGGAGGAATACTTTTGAATATCGGGTTCTTTTCCGGGCGGTCAAGACCAATCATGCCTGCTGTCCTGTAATCGGTAATTTCGTTGTAAAATAGAGCAAGTTCCGGTACTTTCACGAAGTGGCGGAACCGTTCTTTTTGTATAATGTTGTTGGTTACAGAGAACTCAAACTCCGTAGTTTTTCTGGTATAGATTGCTGCCCAGGCATCGAAACATGTAATGCCTTGCCGGTCGAGTGCCTCCGGCCTGAGATATTTGAACAATGCATACAGCTCTGTCAAAGAATTGCTGATAGTGGTTCCGGAAAGAAAAGTGGCCCCCAAATCACGTCCCGTTCTTTTCTGTATATCTCTGATTGCAAAATAGAGATTCAGGGCTCTTTGGCTACCGTCAGGATTGCCAAGTCCTGCTACACGGTTATGACGTGTCGAAAACATAAGGTTCTTAAACTGATGTGACTCATCAACAAAGATATGGTCGATACCCATGCTGCGAAAATCAACCGTATCGTCTTTTCTCAGTCTTATGTCGTTCATTATGGTGTTTAGTTTGACCTTCATGTTTTCAATACGTTTCTCAAGTCCTTTTTCCAACCTTCTTCCGGAATATCCCATGCCGCTATTTTTTAGGACTTCCAAGGCTTCTTCCACATCTCGAATTTCATCTTCGATAATCTCTTTCTGAATGTCGAGTGACTGCGGTATCTTCCCGAACTGGTCATGTGTCAGAATCACACAGTCCCAGTTGTTGTTTTTTATTTGCTGGAACAGTTCCTGACGGTTGGCAGGTTTGAAATCATCCTTTCCCGGATACAGAATCTTAGCATGTGGATAGGCTTTCCGGTAAGTGGCAGCTATTTCATGTACGTTGGCTTTCAGACCGATAATCATAGGTTTGTGGCAGACTCCGATACGTTTCATCTCGTATGATGCTACGCACATAATCATGGTTTTACCCCCTCCTACTTCATGGTCGGCTATTCCTCCACCGTTCTGCTTCAGCATCCAGATACAATCTTTTTGTGATGGGTATAAGTCCTTATAATCGAACTTTTCAAAGCTCAAATCTGGGAACGTCTGGCAGGAACCGTCATAATCCGGACGGACAAAGCAGTTGAACCGTTCATTATACATGTCTGCAAGCGATTGCTTCACTTCATCAGGCCGGTTATTCAACCAGTCAATGAATTTGTCCTGGATATCCTGCACCTTGCTGGCTGCAAGCTGTGTTGATTCTGTATCAACAACAGTTCTTTTCTCACCGTCAATATAGACAGTTTTCGAAATTTGTGGAAATGTGTTCTGTAGTGCATTGTTCATGATTTCCTCTGCATTCATTTGGTAGTTGATTCCATACAAGGAGTTGGCTGCAGAAGAATATTCTTTCATTTTAACAAGGAATGAGTCTGAAGCGGGCGTATAGGTGATAGCCGTCTCTACACCGAACAGTTCACTTGCAAACCCTGAATATAATTCTTGCGGAATCCACCTTTCACCTAAATTGAAATCCAGTTCATTGAATGGAATAGGCTTCGGCTTAACTTCCTCGAGTGCATTTAATGTATCTTGAATATCATGTGCTCTTTCCGGTCTTGTTGTAAGATAGGGTTTAATCTCCGCGATTTTCCTATACACGTTTCCCGATAACATACTTCCGGAATGTTCCCATTGATATGTTGTCGGGTTATAATATATTTTACCTTTCAGTTCTGCTTGTATCTGATTATCATCAAGCCCGGTACGTTCTTCCAGGTGTGACCAGTCAACACAGCCATAAAGGTTAAGTGAAGATGCCAGAGCTTCGTCACATGTAAGAGTTTCAGTAACTTTCTTGGAAAATGCAACCGGCTCAAAGAAAATGTCTGCCTTGATGCGTTCTCCATTCTCGAATCTTTCCAGAGGTAAAATATCGGATGATAAATTATCCGACATGATAATACTTGATACAGATTCTCTAATTCCACCGTGTTGCGACACAAAATAATCGTAACTATCGTTCAGTTTATCCCGAAGTGTCCGGCTCTCTGTCTGTGTGTCTTTTTCAAAGTCAAACAATCGGTAATAGTCGTCCCGGACATGTATGTAATCTTTCATCACACATTGCTCGTTGCGCGTCAGATAGGTGGCAGGGATGAAGCCGAGAACCCTTTTCTCGTTGTATTCCATAGTCCCTACTCTGTCACGATATAGGACGAAGGTGCCTGGCTTATAATGGTCCATAAGCCATTCATTGGTCATGACTTCATCTGTAACCTTTTCAAAGGTTTCTTTTGGCTCAGGCTTTTCTTCAGGAAGATTAAACAAATCACCAAGACTTACAAGTTTTTCACCAGTTACAGATTTCTGCTCATCACCTGTTACTGATTTACCAAGATAACTATGCTTCAGATATAACTCCAAGTTAAATTTCTCATTGAAGTCTCGTTGGAGCAGCTCAGACAAGGTGCTGTAAGTTGTATCATTGCTTTTGAATTTAGTTACAGCTTTCCCATATTGGTTAGTACCTGCATATGGAATACCGAGATAATGTAATTCAATCGGATTGTTTACATAATTATTGGGTGTAATAGGATTATCTTCACGGCTCCCAATAAACAGTTTTTCATCATAACTAAGCTGTCGTTTTTGTGTGTTCTTTTGAAGGATAATAAGGTCCGACCCCACTTCTATCCCTCCAGTTCCGGTGAATAAATCATCGGTAAGACGGATTGTACTAATCAGATTAGCATTCTGCATCAGGTAACGGCGGATTTCTTTATTTGATGGTGAATCAGCAACGCCTCTGGTAGTAATATATACTACCAGTCCCCCTTCTTTTACAGCATCAAGCCCTTTGACGAAGAAATAATTATGCAATGTATTTGTTGCCATCATCTTAATCGCGCTTCCTTTCTGATAGCTGTAATCATATATCTTCACTGTTCCGAATGGAATATTTGACATAACCAGGTCGTATATTCCTTCTTCCATTTCCGGAAGATTTTCAAAACCTTCTACGCGGACTTCCGTTCCCGGCTCTTTGGCTGATAGGATAAGTCCGGTCAATAAGTCCTTTTCATACGCTGTACGATGTACCTTCCCCTGAGTGAAATTCAGGAAAACTCCGTTCCCGCTTGAAGGGTCCAGCATATAATCAATATTTCCCCTTGTTGATTTTTCTATTTGCTTTCCTATTGTCTTGACGATTTGTTCTGGCGTATAGAAAGCTGTTAGCACGGAGTTCTTCAGGCTGCGGTAGAAGGACTCTGCAGTAGATTCAGAATCACTGTTTTCCTTAATTACCTGTTTGAGTTCTTCAACAAGTGGAAAGAGCATCTTTTCCGAAGCTGGCCACTCTTCTACCGGACGCGTATCAAGGATACATTTAAGTCCGCCAAAACCACTGTATTTTTCCAGTATAGCCTTTTCTTCTCTATTGGCTGTACGGTTCTCTGATTGAAGAAGAAAGGCTGTACGAATGGCATTTATGTTGTCTGTCAGTACCTGACTTTTATTGTAGCTCATAATCCTTGATGTATTGGTTTATATGTTGGCTGATTTCTGTATACAGTTTGTCATATTCTGATGTTCTCTCAAAATTGTCGTCCAGTTTGTATTTTTCTGCAATGGGCTGGATGAGCAGGAACATTTGCATGATGAACTTATCTTTATCGCTGAATGAGAGATTCATTTCCTCTATTATATCTTCGACAAGCTGATAGAGAGAAAAATGAAGTCCTGAATACAGAACTTCATTAACTTCATTCTGGCACTCTTCTATGTTCATGCCTTCTCTTGAACATTCGATAAATGTTTCCTGTGCAAGTTCACTACGTGTTGTTATAAATTCTTCATCTTTTACCAAATCAGGATGATAATCTTCTAAATATTGCTTTAGTTCTTTATAATATTTTGAATGTACCATAATATCATGCTTCTGCTTGACCCTGACGAGTCAATGTATTAATCACATTATATACTTTAAGAGTGTAACCGGCTGGTGTTTGTATCTTGCTGATAATTTTTCCTCCCGGAATGTTAGCAAACCCTTTTTTCTCAATATCTCTTAATTGAGCTTTAGAGAGGTGGATTTCTTCTACACTTTCCTGAGATTCCTGAAGCTGCATCTTAGGTAATTCTTTGACAGCTTCTCCAGTCTGATTATTTTGCTTTTCTGTTATCTTGATTTTATATCCAGACGGTTCTTTCTTTAGTTTAATGGTTTTGTCCTTAATTGATGTTTCTCCACTTTTGATTAATTCGCTGATTTGGTCAGTGCTCATTTCATCCAATGTAAGATTGTTGTTCTTTAATTCACCCAACAGTTCTACTTCAGTTATTTTCTTCTTCGTGCCTTTCAGACATTCGCGAAGGTGTGTTTGTTGGGGTGTAATTCTCTCTACTTCCGGTGTTATCTTTACTGTCTCTTCAGACTTGACATTTTCTTTTTTAATATCTGATTGTTTTTCTATCTGTTTTTCTATTGTTTCTTGGTTTGTATTTATGTTATAAACTCCATCCTTCCGTGATAGCACGATTTCTTTTTTCCCTACACGGCACATACCGGTCGTAATAAGTTCCTGCCATTGCTTAATGCTCATTCTATCTACATTGATAGAGTCTTTAATAGTGTTATAGATGTCTTTTATATTGTTAGCTTTAAATTTTGTGTAGTTACTTAACCAGGTAATAAGTTCTTCAGTTGGAATGTTCCATGATTCTTTTCCACGGAATATCTCATTAAATACTTTTTCTTGTTTCTCATTACTTAAATTCAGATTCCAAAACCTCTTGTAATCATTTCCTACATATAACTTGATTGTTTCTATGGAAGGGTTTTCAATCAGATTGATGCATTCAGGAGATGCGGTTACTACCTTTAATTGAGTTTTTAATGTGGGTTTTTTAATGTTTACTATTTGTGTTGGGTCTTTACTTATCGCTAATAACTGTAGTGTTTCAGACGGGTTTGGGATAAGTTTTATAAAAGATGGATTCTTAGAGATTGCAATTCGGCTGACATTTTCTGAAGGATTCTTCAGTAAAAGAAAGACTCTGCTGTCTTTACTTACAGCTGAAGAGAGTAACTTTTCTGAAGGGTTGTCCAGTAAAACTATGCTGAATGGATCTTTCTTTATCGCTCTTGCATTGAAAAGTGAGCGTAAACTTTCTATTAAATTGAATCTCATAGCGTATCGTTTAATTTAAGTTTTAAAATTTCATTCTTAAAATATTCCTTGTAGTTCAGCTCATTTTCTCTGAGCTTATAGCATTGAGTAATGATTCCTGTAATGGTATCCAAATTCTTGTCGCTGGGGAATATTTTGAAACCAGCAAGTTTCTCGACGGCAACCAGCATAGTACGGATACCTGGTTTAGGGATGCTAAAAATAGTCTCTGGTGTGTTAAGAACAGCAGTAAGCTGAGCAGCTTCACATGGATTTTCCAGCTCACTTATGAGACATGGAGATTTCTGAATTGCCGACACCTGAATCTCTTTATCCGGATTCTTTATATATTTGATATTTTCGGGTTTAGAATATATGCATGCAAATTTTGCACGCAAACAAGGGCTTTCTATAAGTTCGATTGCATCAGGTTCTTTGCTGACAGCGAGAATCTGTAGTTCTTCAGAAGGATTCTCGATGAATTTAATGTGGTATGGATTTTTGAGTATGACATATTTTTTTGCTCGCTCACAGGGTTTATTAATCATGTTGATGGCATGCTCATCGAGACGAACTGCTGTACACTGTAAGTCCTCAGAAGGCTCAGATATGCTTCCTATTGATATTGGGTTTTTTAGAATTAATCTTAGTTCTTGATTGAATAGTGATTCAAATATTTCTGAAATTTTTGCTTTCATCGTTACTTAATGTTTAATTTAGATATTATAGAACTTTATCAACTTTCCAGGCATTTAGAGTATTATATCCTTTGTTTTCCCATTCTCTGGCTTTCATGTCAAACTGTACCTTGACTTTGTCCCCTTCTTTAATATTGAACCTGGTACAGTTATCATTCATAAGCAGGAAGCAGGCACTTTGTGGGTATCTGTCTTCTGTTTCTAATAAAAACTCCATGCTTTTCCAAGGTTGACCGGTACTTTTACTTGTTCCTTGTTGTAAGGGGTAGATTTTCTTGATAATTCCTGTAATTTCCATAATGTTTAATTTTAACTTATAGTGTTATTTCATTAGATGATGTTTTGCTGATGCACGGTTTAATCACTTTATTTGCTTGTTCCTGGGTGCTGATATGTGTGTTACCCTTGACAATGGTATCTCCTGAAAGTGTTATATAACCGTCAATCTTGGCATTTTCAGTGACACATACATTTCCCGTTAGTTCAGCAGTTCCACTCACCTGCCCTTTTTTACGTATCTGTACATTATCATACAGTTGTGCGGAGCCAGATATATTACAGTCACCTGAAAGTTTTACATTTCCACCAACATAGCAATCATCCTTCAGCCTTGCATTGTCTTTAGCTTGTGCATGGCCGCTGATGCATGAGTTTTCACTCATTTGAACATTCCCGGAAAGGCGAGCATTTCCGTATGCGGAGCTTTCATCATACATGAGTACATTGTCCTTTAGTTCTGCAAACTCTGAGACAGAGGATTTGTCGTATAGACGGACATTTCCGGAAATCTTCGCATGTCCATTGACGAGTACTTCATTATGGAGGTGTACATTATCTGTAATTTCTGCGAATCCGGATGCTGTGCTATCTCCTGACATTTGCACATTTCCGCTGAGCTTTGCGTGGTCATGAACACGTGCTCCGTCTGTTAATATTACGCTGCCTGATAATTGTGCATATTCTTCTGCACGGCTTTCACCTAACATTTGTACAAATCCGGAAATCCGGGAATATCCAGAAGCTTGTGCACTTCCTCCTATACGGGCGTTTCCTGATATATGAGAATAGTCATATGTTCTGGCATAATCTTTGAGCAAAGCATTACCTTCTAATCGTGACTTGCCAAATACTCTGGCTTCATCCTTAACTGATGCGTTTTCTCTTACAACTGCTTTGGGAAAAATCCAGCATATCCCGTCCTGGGATAGATTGTGCTCTCCTGCTACGTACCCGCCAAGTTCTCCTGCTTTCACATTTCCGAAGTCCTTTAATGCGCGGATGCGGTACAATGTTTGACCGTCAACTTGACAGGTGTAATCGGTAAGGATATATTTCTTCCCTTCCGGATTCACGATTTTTGGTATATCATTGTAGTTCTCAGGTTTGCCCGGAAAAATTTCACCTTCACGAGTGCAGACGTATTCTGTGCCGTCTACTCTCTCTACACATAGCTGAACGATTTCATCTTTAATATTGTCCACATATTCTTTTGTCAGATTTCTGTTAATGATAGGTAAGACAAAATGTTTCTTGAATTTGCCATCACTGACTATCATATTTCCACTATCAGCCATATCATATACTTTTTGGAGGTTTTCACGGGTGAATGTTTTACCAGGAATTATCTCAACGGTTCTGTTATTGTGTATAATGGCTGAATAAGCTTTATCTCCATCTTCATAAATATGGATTTTACCATACTCACACTTAAAGTAAATTTTTTTTGATTGAGAGGATTTTGCCTGCAAACAAATTCTATCAGCTTGTTCTTGTTTGTCTATGTAAGCGAAACCTTTTATTTGTGCATAACCTGATAGCTTAACATCACCAGCTATCTTAACATGGTCATCTATAATGACGTTCTCGGTTATTTGTGCATTGTCGGTAACAAGTGCTTTCCCACTTACTATCGCATTATCCGTTATTCGTGCATTATGTGTAACGGTAGCAAAATAATCAACCCAGCAGTCCCCTTCTTGGGATAGATTATGCTCTCCTGAGACGAATCCGCCAAGTTCTCCCGCCTTTACATTACCGAAGTCCTTTAATGCGCGGATGCGGTACAATGTTTGACCGTCGTATTCTTTTATATAGTTCGTCAGCATGTACTTCTTATCTTCCGGATTTGATATAAGCGGAATATCGTTAAAGTCATCAGGTAATTTCGGAACTATTACTCCTTTACCTGTACAGACGTACTCTTTACCGTCTACCGTTTCTATGCAAAATTGTTCAATTATATCTGTCTCTGGATTTAAATATTCTTTACTAAGCTTATTTATTGGAGTGAGTACCAGGTGCCCATGAGGAAAAAACGATTCGGAACCATCACAAATCATATTACCATGTTCTGCCATATGGTATATCTTCTGGAGATTCTCAGGAGTGAATGTACTGCCAGGAAGTATTGAAACCGTTCGGTTATATTCAATTTGGGCAACATTTATGGGGTTATCTTTTTCCGTAACGACTATATAATTGGATTGAGCTTTGAAGTCTAATTTATTCTCTTCCATAATTATCAATATTTAAGCTTCGGATTCTAAATTGGCTGTTTTGGTTATATTCTTTGCAACACTCATAACCTTCATACCGTATCCCGCAGGCGTTTTAGTAATACTGTATACTGCTTTTTTTGATTTGTCCAGTTGTAACCCCTGGCCTTTTAGAAGTCTCTCCCACTCCGATGTACTTATTGTGTCTACATTAATGTTGTCTTTCTTTAATGTTTTGATAACATCAGTAGCGTCATAATTTTTACCTGCATACTCAATAGTGGCTGTATCACCATCAAGTATGAGCGTTTTACGGACGCTTTTTATTTTCTTGGAAAGGATATTGTTCTGCAATAAATCATTTACTGTTTTTGCTTCTCCTGCTGTAAGAAAGTAGGTTTGCATGTTTTTGCTTCCGATATTTCCCATTGAGAAACAGAATTCATTTCCACGTGGATAAATCACTACATCTTTTATTTTGTCATTTTCTTTCACTGTGGCATTAATGATACCGTCATTGTCTTTATAGAATTTCAATATTTCAGGGTGCTGGTCCGGCTGGACTACTTGCTGGTTGGATACTGCTGATACACTTTCCTCAATCATGGCTACCGACCGTCCTACGTCTTTCAATGTTTTAAAGAGGAACTCCGGATCTTTATCAATAGCCTCCAGCCATCCTTTCAAGTATTGTGCATTTTCCTTTCGTGGAAGTGGGTTCATCCCAAGCTGTTTCCCTGCGAAGGCGGAAGATAGTTCGGCTACAAGTTCTTCCTTGCTGTAACTTTCATCACCAAACTTACCGAATGTGCGGTTCAGACGAGATTGGTGTCCGGTTGAATGTGCCATTTCGTGTAATGCAGTATAGTAAAATTCTTTCTTGTCAGAGAATTGCTCAAACGTTGGCAATGTAATAGCATCATCCTTCCAATTATAAAATGCTCGGTCCTGCTTCTCGAGATGAATTGGACATACCCAATTCTGTTCTTTAATCAGCTTGTCAAGGAAGGGATTTACATACTCATCACCTTGTGCATGTTTTTCCAATGAGAAACGGTCTAACATGTGCTCCCAAGCTTCCGGCTGTATCTCTTTAAAGTTAGTTTGTTCGATGTTGAATACATGGTAGAATGTAGTATAGTGCTTAACCGTATAAGACTCTTTTTCAGCGTCAGTTAAGTTGGAATATATATCCATTGGAATTTTATTCCCTTCTTTATCTGTAATTATAGGGGTATAAAAATTAACAGGAAATCCTTTTTCACCTTTCAGAACACTTGCACCCACTTCTTTTGCCTGGTTGAATGTTAGAAATACGGGTACCTTGTATTCTTTTTCCTCACAAATAAATGAAAGAAGTATCTGGTTGAAATTATTATACCGCCTGCCATTGATGTTTTGTGCTTGACCGGAAAAATTAGTTCCAAACCAGGGCTTTTGCCAATCACTGGCATCTACTTCCTTAATTTTTTGAACCATCAATTCTGCATACATTTTCAATGCTTTTTCTCTAAGTTTTTCTTTTTCCATATGTCTTTAATTTTTTGATTTATACTGCAAAGCTATGTATGCACCAGTGCAACAACATTGCACTCTAAATGTATTTCTTTTACTCTTTGTTAGTAAAAAAATATTAATGAAAAGAAATAATAATGCACTTGATAAGGTGCAAATAAAAAATTAATTGTATCTTTGTGTTATAAATTAAATAGAAGACGTTATGAAAATTCGAAACTACATGCTGATTGGATTTTTGCCGTTATGTTTTACGGCTTGTCAGACTGACGAAATTCCGGTACCTCCGGAAGGAAATGGTAATACCGAGCAAACACCTGAAGAACCGGGAGAATCAGAGGATGATTCTGATAAACCAATAAATGAAGAACTGCTGCTGGGGTTGGATGCCACACTTAAAAATCTGGTTGAATCCAGAAGTGGAGTAATCAATGCCTGGCAGACTGGCAATGAAATAGGCTTGTACACGGAAGATAAAAACCTGAAATATACCTATAATGGAAGCAAGTGGATAGCCGCTGAACCGTACGAGGTGCAGAAGGAACAGACCGTTTATGCTTATCATCCCTATTCGGAAAACATCAGTGATATGTATCTTGACATTGATGTGACGAAGCAGGAAGATGTGATGTATGGCCAGTGTGTGGTTACGTCTGATTTCCCGACTGCAAAGCCGGAAATGAATCATGCGCTTTCGCTTGTCAGGGTAAAGATTCTGCGTGACGAATATTTGGGTGAAGGAAAGGTTACGGACGTGACCATTCGTAATGTGACTTCCTACCTGAGAATGAATATTCAGGACGGAGCTGTATGGAAACAGGATAAAAAGAGTGATATACCTATCGGTGGAGGATATATGTTGAATGATGCTAATCCGACAGTTCCGGAAGCTATCTTGCCCCCGCTTTATCATCCGCAGGACGTATCCGTATCCTTCAAGCTGGACGGAAAGGATATGAGTTATACCTTCCCATCCTATCATGAATGGGAAGCTGGAAAAATCTATACCTATTCCATCAAGATTAAAGGTGCGTATAATGGTGAGGTTAACAAGGAAGATGTGCCCATTGATGTGGAATACTGGAGTCAGTTCGGTAAAACGGATGATATTGTTATCAGAGAGGTGGATTTTTCTGATTTTGAAAACCAGTTCTCTATAAGTACCAATCATACACAGTTCGGTTACGATTGTTACCAGAATGAAGGGAAACCCTTCGGCCTTTTCTATACTCATTGGGGAAGTGAACTGTTTGAGGGAAAAGTACGTTTTGTGTTTATGCAAGGTAGTCAGATTGTGGAGAAGTTCCAGCCTATTGACATCAAAGTTCAGGGAGATTGGGACGGAAAAAAGATTCAGTGCTATGTGACGGCCGCACCGGGTACATACCAGCTTGTACCGCTGTTCCAGCGGAAAGGTGAATCTACCTGGTTCAAGGCAATTGATTATGAGCAGAATGGTTCACCCGAGGAATGGATGTATGAGGTGAAGGCTCCTGCTCCGGATAATCTCCCGGCGTTAAGGGATATTTTGCTGGAGAAAGAAGGTGACAATACGAATTTTTTAGCATATCGAGTACCATTTAATGAGTCATTTAATGTGGTGTATACCCTTTCCAATAAGGGAAAGAAGGCCTTGAAAGGTGAAATCAAGGCGGTCTGGGAACGTGAATTTAAGCTGAAGTCAAATTCTTATCGGCCCGGCACCCAGAAACAGAATACAACAAATGATGTGCAGTGGGCGGATGAAATTGGCAGGGTGAGTGTGGACATTCAGCCAGGTATCCGATATTGGAAAGGAATCATGGAGTGTAAGATAACTAAGTATTATAAAAGTCCAACAGATTCAAATGGTACTGGCTATGCTACTCCAGCCTTGCATTTATATTGGAAACCTGAAGGTTCATCCGAGTGGACACTGCTTCGACTGGATGCAGATTATCTTTTCAATAATAATTACCAGGGAGCAGATGTGTGGGATGAAACATTGAACTATATTAATCTTATTCTATCTGACTGGAATTGAACCCCCGAATTTTCTATACATCTATTTAACTTTCCCCGCTGCAGTGATGCACCGGGTTTTTTTATTTTAGATATATAGATGCGTAGATATATAGATATACAGATATACAGAAATATAGAATTTTGAAAGATTTTTCCCCTATTAGTTTGAAGAAAATGCTCAGTTACCGTAAAATCTGCGATAACCGAGCATTAATTTTTTATTTCACTTCTTTGTTGCTCTTTCTTGTCCTGATGGTTGAAGTATATCACTCCTACGATGGCTATTACAGAAACAAGCACTGACATGATAATTGCTCCCATCTCATTCTCTTACCTTTTTGAGTTGTCGCAAATTTTGCGACAGTTGCCATATCATTCAACTCTTCTTTTAAACTTTATTATTAGCTTTATGTTGCTCTTTCTTGTCCTGGTAGTTGAAATAAATCACACCCACAATTGCTACGATTGTAACAAAAGCTGAAACTACGATTGCGCCCATACTAATCCTCCTTTCTATTTGTGTTTCTAACCAACCAAAGTCCGGCTCCTAAAGTAGCTGCAGAAGCAACAACAACGCAGGCTACAATCAATGGATTTGTCATATCTCCAAAAGTCGAAGATAACAAAAGTGCCGTGACCATATATTTGGCTATATCCATCAGCCATTTTCCTAATTCTTTCCTCATATCTGCAAATATAATATTTTTCTCCCTAACCAGCTACATTCTAATGTTTTTTCCCCTATTGGATTGAGAAGGAATTTCTATATATCTACAAATATAGATGCGTGGATATATAGACATACAGAAATATAAATGCGTAAATATATAGAAATACGAATATTTCAAATGTTGAAACCTCAAAGGATTCAGTTTTAAAAAGATGAAACCTTTAAGGATTCATTTGTACTCACGTAACTTTCGGTTGAGTTCATTCCACTCTTCAGGTTTCAGCTGGTTGTATCCTTTCACTGCCATGTGTCGGAGTGCGTTCTTCATTTCGTATTTCAGAACGATTTGTTTGCCGAATATTACCCAATCCACTTGTTCCAAAATGGAACAAGTGCTATCTACGTCCAGTTCACAATTCACTGTTTGGCGTAAAAATTCCTTGTATGAAAATTTAATTATCTCATACATTGTGAAATACGCGAAATTATATTACTTTTGTGATACAATATAATACAGATAAAAATGGAAGCAGTAATAAGAAAACAGACCTCCTTCCGCTTGCGTGAAGACTTGCTGAAGGTCTTGCAGGAAGAAGCGAGAAAAGCAAACAGAAGCCTGAACAATTACGTGGAAAGCATGCTCATGGAAGTTGTCTATTCAGAACCAAATGAAGAAACAAAAGCGGCCATCAAGGAAGCCCGTTCAGGCAAATTTGCTGGTACAATAGACACGAGCAGCATGGAAGCCTTTATAAAGTCCTGTGAATGATGAAAACACTTCGGTATTCAACACAATACAAAAAGGATTTCAAAAGGTATCGGAACAATACCAGCAAGCTGGAAAAGCTTCTGGAAGTCTTTCGGATGCTGGAGAATGAAATAGAACTGCCAGCTAAATACAGGGCTCACATGCTTAAAGGTGATTATCTTGGCTGCATGGAGTGCCACATAGAGGGGGATTTTCTTCTGATATGGCTGGACGCTGAAGCAGATATAATCGAGATTTTAAGGCTCGGAAGCCATTCTGAATTGTTCAAAAAATATTGATTTTAACACTAATTCTTCCATCTTGAGCTGTCAAGGAATCCTTGACAGCTCAAGATGAATTTGCAATGTGCAAAAATTGCACTTTGCTTTTTTCTTCCAGTTCCTTTTCTTTAAATACATTGTTTATTTCATATATAGATGTGCAGATATATAGATATACAGAAATACAAATGCGTAAATATATAGAAATATGAACATTTCAAATGTTGAAACCTTAAAGGATTCAATTTTAAAAAGATGAAACCTTTAAGGATTCATTTGTCCTCACGTAACTTTCGATTGAGTTCATTCCACTCTTCAGGTGTCAGCTGGTTGTATCCTTTCACTGCCATGTATCGGAGTGCGTTCTCCATTTCGGATTTCAGAACGATTTGTTTGCCGAATATGGTAAACTGTTCCCACTCTCCTTTTTCATTCCTGGTGTATGTCCGGCAGTTGACACACCACAGGCAACTGTCAATCTCGTTGCGATTTTTCCATTGTCGCATGTGTCTTAGACTTGAAAATTTTCGTGTGATTGTTCTGGGAATTGGTGTTATCACGTCCATCTCCAGCTTAAATTTCATTTCTATATCTTCATCTTTCATAGAATGTCCAAAATCATTTTTGCAGGTATGGAGAGTCTGGAGAACGCGAACATTTTTTTGCCTAGATCCTTCAGTGAGGCTCCGATATGGTACACTTCCCTATCGTCGATTATCAAGAACCGGTCGTGCCCGTTCCGGTAAGTTCTCATGTTGATGGGCGGGTACTGGTCATTATGCTTGTCAAGGTCAAGCTGCAGCTGCGGAGTTATTCTTTGTGTGTAGACCGTGGCCGACACGCCCGGATTTCGTTTGGACAGCATGAGCAACACCGATTCATCGACATAATTGTCTATCAGCACAAGGGAAGTCTTGGCCGACTTAATCAAATCTG
>ENA-OZEL01000128-OZEL01000128.1-human-gut-metagenome-genome-assembly--contig:-NODE-128-length-38281-cov-8.356956_pt1 | contig 38281 bp, 69 predicted proteins | sample MGYA00245064_ERZ653601 | MGnify/ENA primary metagenome ERZ653601 (study PRJEB26926, sample SAMN06165007) | human gut metagenome | biome: ENVO:00009003; feature: ENVO:2100002; material: ENVO:00002003... | reverse complement strand
GGATAAAAAATGCCCTCGCCCGGTTCCAGCCGGACGAGGGCAGAGAAGCCTACACTTCCCCGTAACAAGTTAAGTACAAGGAGAGTATACCATGAAAAATCCATATTTGCAAGAGGCAACGGAGATCATCCGCAAGCAGCAGGGGCCGCGCGGCCCGGTGTGGATGTGCGGCGAGCAGCTGCTGGAGATGATCGCGCCGGATGAGGCGGCGGCAAAGCTGGTGCTGGACGATCTGAAGCATGGCGGCATGAGCCTCAAGGCCTGCGAGGCCGAAATCAGAGCGTTCGCGTGCAAAAACGGCAGCTGCTGCACCGGGGCGGAGGCCGAGAAGATCATCCGCAAATACTTCGGCCTGCCGGAGCAGACGGAAGCGCCGAAGCCGGAACCCGCCGCGCCGCCTGCACCGGCCGGAAACATCGTGAATCTGGAGGATTTCTTCGGATGAGCGATCAGATCGATTATGAGGAGCGGCTGCCGAGGCAGCCGTCCGAGGGTGCGCTGGACTGGTGCATCCGGACGAAATTCAAGTCCGAATACGCGATCTACCGGGATACATATTATCGCGATCCGCTTACCGGCATACGGGAAAACGCAGTCTCCGTAGCCTGCACGGCCTGCGGCGACAGCTGGATCGCAGAGAAGGTCAGAGGGGCGGACTGCGGAAAAGGCTGGGCGCCGTTCGGCTTCGTGGAGGGTATCATGCAGATCGGCCCGGAGGACAAATTCCGCTGTCCGCAGTGCGGCGCGGAGCTTCGGGCAAAGCACGTCGGGCAGCTCTCATGGACCGGGATCGACGATAACGTCTATTTCTGCGAACCGTGGCAACTGGGGAGCAAATTCGTCCTGCTGGGCTGGCGGGCGGAGCGGAACATCGGCAAGGACGCGAAGAAGGTCTACCGGATGTGGCCGTATGAGGCGTATGTGTTTGAGCAGAAAAAGGCTGTCCGGCTGACAGGCTATCAGAAATTCATGAACACGATCCGTTATTTTGATAGCTGGCGGCAGGTGAAGCGCTGCGACGACAGATGGGGCAAGACGCTGGATGAAAACTGGTTCCGCAAGCCGGAAGATCTATCCGGAACGACCATCGAAAATTCGGCTCTGCTCCAATACATGAAAGCGGCCGGAGACGAGGCGCGGCCAGTTGCGTATCTGCGCCTCTGGCAGAAGCACCGGAACATCGAGAATCTGATCGTGCAGGGCTGCGGGGGCATGGTCGCAAAGGCGATCACGCGGGATACGCAGAGCTGGGACTACTGCGGCGGGCACAGCGCGAAGCTGGAATGGGTCGATTGGAAGCAGAAGCGCCCGGCCCGGATGCTGGGACTGGATAAGCAGGAATTTGCATTCTGCGTCCGGAAGAAATGGACGCAGGACGATCTTGCAAAATACAAGATGGTGCGGGCGTTTGAGCCGGTACGGCTGCCGGAGGACTGGAGCCTGCTGAAAAAGCTGCAGATCTACGATCTGGACAAGCTGTGCAGCGAAAAAGCATTGCTGCCGGACGCTGCGGGCGGCAAAAGTATGCAGCTGATGCGCGGCCGGCTGACCGTCATGCGCTGCCTGCGGTATCTGGAACGGCAAAAGTCTGACATCACAATGATGCTGGACTACTGGAACATGGCCCGCCGCGCCGGACTCGACATGCGGGACGAGCACGTCCAGCTCCCGAAAAGCCTAAAGCGCGAACACGACCGGCTCGTGGAGGCGGAGCGCATCGCTCGAAACGAAGAAGAAAAGCGCAGGAAGCAGGCCGAGATCGAAAAGCGCCGCCCGGCGTTTGAAAAGGCCGTCGCGCCGCTGGAGGCGTGGGCCTGGGCTGACGGCGGGATCTGCATCCGGCCGGTGCGCACCGAGGAAGAGCTGATCGACGAGGGCAGTGCCCTTCACCACTGCGTCGGAACCTACGGCGCGACCGTGGCGCGCGGAGAAAGCTGCATTTTCTTCATCCGCCGCGCAGATGCGCCGGACAAGCCGTGGTTTACCCTGCAAGTGGAACTGAAAACAGTGAAAGAGCTTCAGAATCACGGCCTGCGGAACTGTGCGCCGACGAAAGAAGTGCAGAAATTTGTGGACAGATGGCTCGAACACATCCGGCGGATGAAACGCGCCGGAGCGAAAACGAAAAAGGAGACAGCGGCATGAGTGAACAGAATCTGATGGTATCCCCGGAAAAGCTGGGCGCGGAGATCCGCGAGCTGACCCGGCAGGCAAAGGCCATGACGCTTTACTATGGCGTCGAGATCGGCCGGCGGCTGGAGGCCGCAAAGAGCATGGTCCCGTATGGCGGCTGGGGCACGTGGCTGAGGGAAAACACGGAGTTTTCCCAGGCGACCGCGACAAGATTTATGCGGGTATTCAACGAGTACGGCGCGGCACAGATCGGCATTTTTGGGGCTGTGCCAGAATCGTCAACGTTGCAAAATCTCAGTATTTCCAATGCTTTGCGGCTTCTGGCCGTGCCGGAAGACGAGCGCGAGGAATTTGCAGAAGCAGTCGACGCGGAGAATCTTTCCGCCCGGGAACTGGAAAAAGCAATAAAGGAGAGGGACGCCGCCCGGCAGGAGCGCGAAAGCGCCCTGCGGCAGGCAAACAGCGATTCCCTCCGCGCCGAGAACGCGAAGAAAGAGGCCGAGGCGGCCTATGAGAAGCTGCGCGGCATGGAGGATGAGCTGACCGCCGCGAAGGACGAGGCCTGCCGCATGGCGGACGAGCTGGAGGCGCTCAAGAACCGGCCCGTCGAGGTAGCTGTCCAGCGCGACGAGCAGGCGATCCGGGACGCGGAGGCCAAGGTCCGGGCGCAGGCGGAAACGGAGCTGCGCAAGAAGACCGACGAATGGCGGAAGCAAACCACAAAGACCGAACAGGAGATCGAGCGCGTCCGCAAGGAGGCGGAGAGCCTGAAACAGCAGCTGGCGGCGGCAAAGGCAATGGCGGAAACCGCCTCTTCGGACGCGGAAAAGGAGCGCCTGACCGAAGAAGTCGAGGCGCTGCGCAAAAAGCTTGCCATGTCCGACAAGGACGTGACGGCTGCACAGCTGTATTTCTACCAGTGGCAGGCAGCCTTTAATCAGCTGACACAGGCTATTTCCCACATCAAGGACGAGGATAAGGCCGGAAAGCTCTGCGCAGCCCTCCGCGCCCAACTGGCCGCGTGGGGGAAGGCGATGGAGGGCACAGCATGACAGGGCAGGAAATCGTGCAGGCGCTGCAGTGCACGTCTACACCGGGCGGACCGACCGGAGACTGCGAAAAATGTCCATACTGGAAGACCGAGCAGCTGACAGCCGAGCAAAAAGAGAATCTGGGAGTGGACACATGGACAAGCTGCGATATTGACAAGGTTGGCACGGACGCAGCCAACCTCATCGAGCGCCTGACCGCCGAGAACGCGGCGCTTGAACCGGAAGCAGTGGAAACGGTTAAGCTTGCGCTATGCGCAAAGCACATGGTTGATCTCGAAACGCTCAACAATACGCCAATCAGCAGGCTTGTAGAGCTTGCCGAGGCCGACAAGGACGGGCGCGTGGTCGTGCTGCCGTGCAAGGTGTATGAGACTGACGGGGTGCGTGTGTACGAGCACGCAGTGAGAGGGATTATTTATAGAACGGCGGGCGGCCCGGATTTTGACGAAAGTACGATCGGGAAAAGCATATTTCTCACCCGCGAGGAAGCTGAACGGGCGATGGAGGGAAAGAGGAATGGTTGAGTTTCGCCCGTGTCCGTTCTGCGGCGGAGAAATCGATGGGCCGAACTCCGTACAGTGCAATTACGGGAAGAAGATTATCACGATTGGCCTGATCTGCACAAAATGCAGAACCGGATTTAAGTTCCGGGCAACGTTTGCAGAAGATCCGTACACGGAAGCTAGAGAGGCTTGGAACAGGAGGGTAAATGATGGCTGAAATTATTCGCGGTGAAATCAACGAGCAAAAGAAATATTGCCGCATTCCAATTCGCTCAAAACTTTACGAAACCGTGATGGAGGATGAGAGCACGGAACTTTCAGCGGAAGCGATTCTCGCCATGCCGCACGAAAAAGCCGCTGCCGTGATCGATGCAATCATGGAGGATTGGCTTTACTGGCTCAAAAGAGCCGGGGAACTGTGGGTGCTGACACGAAAGGAGGCCGACCATGCCTGACGAATACATCAGCCGCGAAAAGACGCTTGCACTGCTTAAAAGCTTGGGCAGCCGGGATTATCGCAGGGAAAAGGGCACGATACAGGACGCGATCAAGATGATTTCTTCCTCCGCATACACGCCCGCCGCCGACGTTGCGCAGGTGGTGCATGGGCAGTGGAAGAAAGTGCGGGAATCAAGGAGTACATGGGAGTGCTCAGCCTGTGGTACGAAAGTGGGCGCATTTTTTGTGGGATGCTCTCAATATTGCTATTGCTGTGGTGCGCAGATGGGCGGCGTATCCGAATGAGCGGGCTGCGGTTTGAATCCATGGCGGATATGCCGCCGAGGATGCGGGAGCTTTATGCCAGGCAGCAGGTCGACCTCTCAGGCGCTGCGGCGCCAGCTCCCCTTCACAAGGGGAGCCAAGGGAATGCGAAGTACCGCAACACGCCTGCCGAGCGGGCCGGGGTCCGGTTCGACAGCCGAAAGGAGGCACGGCGGTATGACGAACTGATGGTGATGCTGCGGGCCGGCATTATCTCCGATCTGCGGCTCCAACCGCAGTTCACCTTGCAGGAGAGCTACATCACCGAGACTGGCGAGCGCATCCGCGCAGTGCGGTACACGGCGGACTTTTCGTACAAATTCGGCGGCAAGCTCGTCGTCGAGGACGTGAAGTCGACCGCCACGCGGACAAAGGAGTATCTGCGCAACCGGAAATTCATGCGCTCGAAATTCGGAATCGATATACAGGAGATTTAAAAATGCCGGAAGAAAAAAACGAGGGCCGTCCGGGAATGCCCTGCGGCCTGCCGAAAAGCGGGAACGCCTGCATGAACCGCACGACGGCCTGCTGCCTGAAATGCGGCTGGAATCCGGATGAGCAGGTGCGGCGCAGGGCGCTGCCGCTCGTCAAGGGCGCGGACGGCCTGCTGCACAAGGATATCAGCACCAAGGAATAGGCAATCAGCCGGGGACCATATTTTATCGGACTTATGCCGCAGGCGCTCCGCCATGAGACGGCTGCGGAAGGAAACCCCCGGCTTTGCACCCGGCGCACGGAAAATCCCTCAAGCACGTGCGCCGGGAAAGCGCGTGAGACGTGCGCAAAAACGTCATCCCACACGGGGTATCGCATAGGCCCCGTGCATCGCTTGCCTCCTTTTTATAAGCCGCCTGACGGCAGTCAAGGGAGGCTCGCCCGGAAATGCGCAGCGTAAGTCAAGCGAGCGCGGCGCGCCGGTGCGCAGACGGTGAAAGCCCGTCCTGCCTACGGGGGCCGGAATACCGGCCCCCAGACGAAGGAGTGTGAAACCATGGGCAAATCCAATAAGGTCGCGCTGGTCTGCCAGGTCTGCGGGGCCACATTTTACAAAGTGCCGAGCGCGATCACGAGGGAGACAAGGTGCTGCTCAAAGGAGTGCCGCGGGAAAGTGCAGGCAGAAAGACTGGAGCAGCGCCGCCGGGAACTGGAAAAGGAGCTGGAGGGTCTGCGCACCGAGAGCCCGGAAGGAGAAAAGCGCCTGCCGCACAGGCTCGTCCGAATCCGCATAACGGCCAAAGTCCCGGTATGGCCGGAATACCAGCCAAGGATCGGAGCCACATACCAAGCGGAGCGGTACCCAATGTTCAAAGCGCCGGGATATGTGATCGAGTCCGGCGGCAAACGCATCAATATCCGCGCCAATGAGTGCGAAGAAATCTGAAAGGAGAAACAAAAATGGCAGGAATCATGGGACTGTTCGCGTCAGAACTGGATGAGTTTGTCGCGGACTATGACAATCAATTCTGGGACGCGAGTTTCCACGGAGAGACTTACCCGCCGCGGATCATCATGGAGCGCTCTACGCCGCCGCTCTGCTGGAACTGTTCCTGCACGGTTTTATGCAGGAGCGCAAGGAAATGGAGGTGGCGCAGGAATGATTTTGCTGGAATGCGCAGTCGCACTGCGTGACGGCGATCGGAAAAAGCTTCAGACGCAGATTGCGGCGGAGATCGGGCAGCCAGTCGTTCTTCTGCCGAACGGCGTATCGCGGGCGAAAGAGCGGAATATCCTGTTCCTCTGCGACAGAAAGGCTTGTGAGAAATGCAGCTATCCAACGTGCAGGCATACGCCGGAGCTGGAACACGCCAGAAATTTTGCACCAGCAGGATTTACGAAGCGCACGGACGGCGTGTGGGTAGAGCAGGAGGGCGTAACGATGGAAGTGAAGACCGACCAGGACAAACTTGAAAAGAGGCTGGTTGAAGCAATGAGGGAGGCGATGGGACTTGAAGGAGAAAAACGCAGTCCGCATGGTCTGGCGCTGGGATGATATCTTCCACGTCTACCGCTGCCCATACTGCGGCAGACCGGAGAAACCGTGCTTCGAACTCTGGAAAAAAGGCGGATTGAAAAAGAGCCTGCCGAGCCGCTGCACATACTGCGAAGGAGAATTGGAAGGGGTGGAAGGAGAAGAAAATGATCATTGAGATTTTGGAGCTTGCCGCTGCACTGGAGTGGATCACGCTGGGCGTGCTGGTTTTTTTAAAACTGCGCAGTCTGAAACGGCGAGCGATGGATCTGATGGATTCGCTTGAGGCGATAGAGACGATAGAGGTGCTCGGACTGGAAGAGGTTATGCCAGAAAGCGAGAAACCGAAAAGGAAACCGACAATGAATGAGGTGCGTGCATTGTATGGGCTTGGGGCGATATCTGAAAACGAACGTGCATACATGCAGAAAGAAACAACGAACGATGCTGATCGCTGAACGCATGGCCGGAACCTCCGGCCACGCTTTGAGCGGGCAGATGGCCCTGTAGGGGCGGACGGCTCTGTCCGCCCGGGAGAAAGAGGTGTGGATGATGGCAAAGAGGCACAAGCGCCGGTTATTTACCGGGGCGGTATGTACGCAGATCGTGTATACCGTGTCCGATGGCGCGGATCCGAAGACCAGCCGGCCGAAGAAGCCGCGGTTCCAGTCGCAGGAAGAACGCGAGGAATTCAACAGCAAGCAATCGCTGGATCGGCTCGTTGCGCTGATGAACGCCAATTTCTCGCCCACAAGCCTGTATTCCACCCTGACATTGGATGCAGAAAACGAGGTACATACCGCAGAGGAAATGCGCAGAGTGCGCGACAACCTTGTGCGCCGTATGCAATATCACTATCCGGAGGCCAAAATTGTTGCTTTCTACGGAAGAGGAAAAACAACCAATCGCTTCCATTTACACCTGGTAACAGAGGGGATCCCGGAAGAAGCCATCGGCGGGCTTTGGAGGCTCGGCAGCGTGATCGAGGTTCGGCACCTGCGAAAGCACAACTATTATATAGATGAACAGGGCAACAAGGTTGACCACGGGCAGGACTACACAGCCCTTGCCAGTTACCTGCATGCGCACTGGAGAAAAGAATTCGGCGGACACCGGTACAAGGCGACGCGAAATTGCATCCGACCAGAGCCGGAACCTGCGACCGAGGCCGTGCGCGAGTACAGTCCAAAGCATCCGCCCGTCGCCCCGCGCGGCTATATCCTCGTCGAAGCCCGGACGACGAAGTACGGGTATCAATATTATAAGTATGTAGTCGATCCAAGATCAGAGAACAAGCGGAACGGGAGCCGCTTAAATTAAGCCTTGTATATGCGTAAGGTTTTAGAACGAAGTAGGAAGGAAGTGGGGAAGTGTCAAAGACGAGATACTGGTGGTACTGGAACGTATGCAGGACCATAGGCGAATTCCCGAAACTGGACAGACAGGTTCGGGATATGAGCCGTCAGAAGATTACGCCGGGGTATTCTGCACAGCCGGGCGGACATTCCTCCGGGCGCGCCGTCGAGGATATCGCTGTGCGCGTTTTATCTTCGCGGGAGTACGAGGACTATGCTGCTGTGCAAGCCGCGATCAATACCGCGCAGACATGGCGGGACGGAGCCGACGTGCTGGAGATCGTGCGCCTGCACGCATGGATCTGGCCGAGGGAAAGCCTGGAATCCGCCGCGCGCCTGGTGCATGTCAGCCAGTCGACAGCCAAGCGTATGTACAGCCGTTTTGTATACGAAGCGGCGCGGGAGCTTGGCTATCGCGAAAATTGAGCCAACAGGGCCAAAAAAATGTGCTACAGTGATAGCGTGAAGAATTGGAGGGAACAGGATGCAGCCATGGGCCGCGCGCTTTTACGCATCCGCGCGCTGGAAGAAATGCCGCGCCGGGTATATCAAGTTCCGCCGGACCATTGACGGCGGGCTCTGCGAAGAGTGCCGGGACAAACCGGGCTACATCGTCCACCACAAGCGGGCGCTCACGCCGGACAACATCACCGACCCGGACGTCAGCCTGGCCTACTCCAACCTCGAGTTCGTCTGCAAGGACTGCCACGATCAGTTTGACGGGCACGGCGTCGCAAAATCTCTGACGCAAAAAATTTTCTTCGACGCCGCCGGAGACCCGATCCCCCCCGTCGCGCGAGGCCGGGGCGCCGGCTAGATCACCGCATGCCCCACCTCGGAAGAATACGCAGGCCGTTCGCGAGGCCCCCCCTACAAAAGCGCGGCGATAAGTAATCTACGCGCACGCGCGGACAGACGGCAAAAATCACGCGAAAAGGAGGCGTTTTCTGTGGCGAATCAGCGGGAAAAAACCAAAGAACAGCGGATCCGCGCGGAGAAAGCGCGCCTGAAAAAGCTTTACCGGAATCTGCCGAAGGAAGCAGCCGGAACTGTCGCAGGCCTCATCGATCAGGCAGCCTTTATGCGCATCGAGTGCGAGGACATGGCGGACGACCTGCGGGAAAACGGCTGGACGGAGAAATTCCAGCAGTCGGAGCGACTGGAGCCATATGATCGCGCCCGGCCCATCGGGCAGGCATACAACTCGACAAACGCGAACTACCAAAGGATCATCAAGCAGCTGACCGCGCTCCTGCCGAAGCCGGACACCGCGCAGAAGCAGGAGGACGACGGCTTTGCAAGCTTTGTCCGGGAGCGTGACGAGGAATGAAACTCACGCGCTACCCGGAGACCTACAACCCCATCCTCGAATACTGGCAGGCTATCCAGGACGGCCGCGAGGCCGTCAGCCTGAAAGTCCAGAAGACCTACCGGCACGTTGTAGAGCAGCTGGAAAACACGGATTCCGAGTTTTATTATTCCCCGCGCCGGGCAAACCACGTCCTCGAGTTTTTTGAGAACTACTGCCACCACTCCAAGGGTAAAGCGGGCGGCCAGCTCGTCCGGCTGGAGCTATGGGAAAAAGCGCTGCTGGCGACTGTCTTCGGGTTTATCGACATCGAGGGAAACCGGCAGTACCGCGAAGCGATCCTCATCGTCGGCAAGAAAAACGGAAAATCGCTGCTGGCATCCGGCGTCGGCCTGTATTTGCAGCTGGCGGACGGCGAAGCAGGCCCAGAAGTCTACGCCGTCGCGACCAAGCGCGACCAGGCGAAGATCATCTGGCAGGAAGCAAAGCGCATGGTGCAGAAATCACCGGCGCTGCGCAAACGGACGCGCTGTCTGGTCGGCGAGGTGGACAGCGATTATAACGACGGCGTATTCAAGCCGCTGTCCTCGGACAGCGACACGCTTGACGGCCTGAATATCCACGGGGCCATGATGGACGAGCTCCATCAGTGGAAAAACGGCAGACCGCTGTACGACATCGTTGCCGACGGCGATCAGGCCCGCGCGCAGCCGCTGCGATTTATCACCTCCACCGCCGGCACCATCCGCGAGGACATCTACGACGAAAAATACGAAGAAGCCGAGCGCATCATCAACGGCTATGAGGATCCGGACGGGTACCACGACCCGCGCCGGATCGCGTTTATTTACGAGCTCGACAAGCGAAGCGAATGGACCGACCCGGACTGCTGGAAAAAGGCAAATCCGGGGCTCGGGACGATCAAGTCCTACACGGCCCTCAAAGAGCGGGTCGAGCGGGCGGAGAAAAACCCGGCCCTCGTCCGAAACCTCGTCTGCAAGGATTTCAACATCCGCGAAACGTCCTCCGAAGCCTGGCTCAATTTTGAGCAGCTGGATAACCGCGACACCTTCCAACTCGACAAGGAAAACCGCCGCCTGATCTGGCAGCACCACATGCCGGACGGCAAGACGCAGGAGCGCGTGCTTTCCTACCCGCGATACGGCATCGGCGGCGCGGATCTGTCCAAGACCACCGACCTGACGGCGGCAAAGGTGCTGTTCCAAGTGCCGGAGCTGCCGGAGATCCTGTTTGTGCTGCAGATGTACTGGCTGCCGCAGGATCTCTTGGAAAAGCGCGTCACGGAGGACAAGATCCCATACGACAAGTGGCATGAGCGCGGGCTGCTCCGCCTGTCCGAGGGCAACAAGATCCGCTATGAGGACGTCAAAGCCTGGTTCGTCGAGGTGCAGGAAGACCTCGATATTTTTATACCATTTATCGGCTATGATGCGTGGTCGGCGTCTTACTGGACGGACAGCATGGCGGACTACTTTGGAGCAGAGGCCATGATCCCCGTGCATCAGGGCGTTAAAACGCTTTCCGAGCCGATGAAGCGCTGCGGGAACGATCTGGAGTCCAAGCGGATCGTCTACAACAACAACCCGATTGACAAGTGGTGCATGGCAAACACCGCCTACGACGAAGACAAAAACGGCAATATCCAGCCGCACAAAACGAGCAAGTCCACGCGCCGCATTGACGGCACGGCGGCCCTGCTCGACGCATACACGATCTACGATCAAAAGCAGGCAGAATACACCAGTATGCTCTAGGAGTGAGACAATGGGATTTTTTAAAAACCTCCTGACGAATATCACAACGACCAAGCGCGTTTCGACTGTCCAGATGGTGCAGGAGCGCGGGAATGGCTTTTACAGCTACAACGGCAAAATGTATCAGTCCGATATCGTCCGCGCCTGCATCCGCCCCAAGATCAAGGCCATCGGCAAGCTGACGGCAAAGCACATCCGGGAAACGGTAACGGCCTCGGCGCGGAAGCTCACCGTAAATCCGGAGCCGTATATCCGGTTCCTGCTCGAGGAACCGAACCAGTACATGACAGGCCAGCTGCTGCAGGAGAAGCTGGCCGCGCAGCTGGTACTCAACAACAACGCGTTTGCCGTGATCCTCCGGGATGAAAACGGCCTGCCGAACGCCATTTTCCCGGTCGCGGCCATGCAGGCCGACGCCGTCTACGACGCGGGCGGAAACCTGTACCTGAAATTTTATATGCAGAACGGCAATGTGCTCACGTTTGCCTATGACGACGTGATCCACCTGCGCGGGGATTTTTACGAAAACGACATCTTCGGCGATCCCATCGCGCCCGCCATCGTGCCGCTCATGGAGATCGTCACCACGACGGATCAGGGCATTGTCAAGGCCATCCGCAACAGCGCCGTCATCCGCTGGCTGCTGATGTTTGCATCGTCCATGCGCCCGGAGGACGTGACGCAGCGCGCGAAGGACTTCGCCGCGAGTTTCCTCGACGTTTCCAACGGCACGGGCGTTGCGGCAGTCGACGCAAAGGCCGAGGCCAAGCAGATCGACCCCAAGGATTACGTGCCGAACGCCGCCCAGATGGACAAAACCACGCAGCGCATTTACGCCCTGTTTAACACGAACCCGCATATCGTCACGTCCATCGCGACGGAGGACGAACAGAGCGCGTATTTTGACGCCGAGATCGAGCCGGTGCTGAAGCAGCTCAGCGGCGAGTACACCCGCAAGCTATTCTCCCGGCGCGAGCGCGGCTGCGGGAATCGCATCGTATTCGAGGCATCTGCGTGGGACTTCGCCTCGACATCGACGAAGCTGAACCTGCTGCAGATGGTTGATCGAGGCGCGCTGACGCCGAACGAATGGCGGCGCGCATTCAACCTCGCGCCGGTCGACGGCGGAGACAAGCCCATCCGCAGACTTGACACGCAGCCGGTCGACAGGAATACCACGCAGAAAGGAGATGAAACCACATGAAGATCAGCATTCGCGGGCCAATCGTATCCAGCAACCAGCACCGCTTTTACCAGTGGTACGGCATGGAGGCGACGAGCCCAAAATCCGTAGCCGACGCACTTGCCAAGGGAAACGGCGAGCGGGCAGAAGTTGAGATCAATTCCGGCGGCGGCGAGATCTTCGCCGCAAGCGAGATCTACACCGCCCTGCGCAGCTACGCAGGCGGCGTGATCGTCCGCATCGTCGGCCTCGCAGCCTCGGCCGCGTCCATCATCGCAATGGCGGGCGAGTCGGAAATGACACCGACCGGCATGATGATGATCCACAACGTCCAGGCCGAGGCCAGCGGCGATTACCGCCAGATGGAGCACACAGCAGGGACGCTGCGCGACGCCAACCACGCCATTATCTCGGCCTACATCGCAAAAACCGGCAGGCCGGAGGCGGAGATTGCCGCCATGATGGACGCAGAAACATGGATCACAGCGGAGCGGGCCGTAGAGCTCGGCCTCGTCGACCGCGTGATGCAGCCGGATACCGGCCAGAAACCGCTGGCAGCGGATTTTTATTCCGGCATGCTCAGCGAAGACGCGCTCCGGCGCGCGGAAAACTTTTTAAAAGGTCAGGCCGCAGAGCCTGATTTTTTTATGCCCGAACGGGCGCAGGCAGAAGCAAAACTGAAATTTTTAAAACTCAAAGGAGAATTGAAATGACGAAGGAAATTTACAACATCCAGCGCCAGAAGCTCATGGACGACGCCCAGAAGCTGCTGGACGAAGGCAAGACCGCAGAGGCGCAGGCCAAGATGAAGGAAGTCGAGGCCCTCGACGCCAAGTTTGAGGAGGAAGCCAAGATTCAGGCAAACCTCAACGCGCTTGCAGGCCAGAAGGTTGCGGCACCGGCTGCGGCAGCGCAGTCCGTCGACCTGTCCGGCACGGCGAAAACTCCGGACATGCTCGACCGGTACGACACCGACGAGTACAAGAAAGCCTTTATGAACTATGTCCTGACCGGCAAGAAGATCCCGGCAGAGCTGACCAACGTGGACGCCAACACCAAGACCTCCGACGTCGGCAGCGTCATCCCGACCACGACCATCCAGAAGATCTACGAGAAGATGGAAGCCATCGGCATGATCCTGCCGCGCGTAACACACACGTCCTACGCGGGCGGCGTCCAGGTCCCAACCAGCTCGGCCAAGCCGACGGCCTCCTGGGTCGCCGAGGGCGAGGGCTCTGACAAGCAGAAGACTTCGACCGGCAAGATCGTCTTTGCGTACCACAAGCTGCGCTGCGCGATCTCCATGTCGCTGGAAGTTTCCATTATGGCATACCCGATGTTCGAGGCACAGTTTGTCCGGAACGTCGCAAATGCGATGGTAAAGGCGAAGGAGCAGGCCATCATCAACGGCACCGGTTCCGGCATGCCGAAGGGAATCCTTGCGGAGACCGCCCCGACCGGCCAGAACATCGACATTGCCGCCGCGACAACTGCTCTGACCTACAAGGATCTGTGCAAGGCCGAAGCTGCGCTGCCGCAGGCATATGACGGCGCGGTCTGGTTCATGTCCAAGAAGACCTTCGAGACGCAGATCGTCGGCATGGTAGACAACAACGGCCAGCCCGTCGCGCGCGTCAACTACGGCATCAACGGCAAGCCCGTCAACTACATCCTCGGCCGCGAGGTCATCCTGACCGGCGACTACCTGCCGGCCTTTGCGGCGTCGGTCACGGCCGACACCGTCTTCGCCTTTATGTTCGATCCGGCGTACTACCTCTGGAACGAGAACATGGGCATAACGGTAAAGCGCTACACCGACGAGGACACCGACGACGAGGTCACAAAGGCCATCGAGATCGCCGACGGCGCGTGCGCCGACGTCAACAGCCTCGTCACGCTGACCAAGAAGAAGGCCTGACGGCGCGCGGCCAACAGGGAGGGATGACAATTGGCTTTGATCAACGTTGCAAAAACCGCCCTGCGGCTGACCACAAACGCCCTTGACGACGAGCTCAAAGACGAGATCGACGCCTGCCTCATGCGCTTGCACCTTGCGGGCGCAGAGGGAGCAGACGAAGATCCGCTGGTAAAGGACGCCGTCCGCGCCTACGTCCGCTGGCAGCATGATTTCTGCGGCCGGGGCGAGGAATGGAAGACCTGCTTCGCAGATATCCGCGACGCCATGGGACTCTCGGACGATTACCGGGCAGTCCCGGCCAGCGGCGGAACAGGAGGCGTGTGCTGTGATCTTTGACACGCAGATCACGCTGCGCCTGTTCTCCTACCCCATCGTAAACGGCCAGACGACGGAAAAGCTCGAGCGAGAAACCACCGTCTGGGCTGCCCGCAAGTCCGTAAACCGCGCCGAGTATTATCAGGCCGCGCAAGCCGGCAAGCGCACGGACGCAATTTTCCGCATGCACAGCGCGGAATACGGCGGCGAGCAGCAGCTCGTCTGCGGCTCCGATGTCTTTGACGTCGTCCGCAGCTACGGGCAGGAAACAGAGGAAATCGAGCTGACCTGCAAACGGAGGGACGGCGCATGATGATCTATGAGGCGCTATCAAGCCTGGGAGTTCCGGTCTGCCACCCGCCCTATAAGGGCGCGGAGGAAACCTACATCACCTATCAGCTGCTCGGCCAGTCCGGCCAGATCTACGCCGAGGGCGGAGAGGCCGAGACCGGCGTGCAGTACGCCGTTTCCATCTTCGCCGATAGATTTGCTGCCGGACTTTTAACGCGCGTAAAGGCCGCGCTGGAGGCCGCTGGCTACATCGTAACCGTCGACATGGAAACCTACGACAAGGAAACAGGACGCACGCAGATCGCGCTCATAGCCGAAACGGAGGGCGCGGAATATGGCTAAGATCTCGTTTTCAGGCACGGATGAGCTCATGGCGACGCTCCAAAAGGCCAACGCATTTGACGATGAAACGCAGCAGGAACTTTTATACGCCGCCGGGGATATCATCGTCGAGGAGCTGCAAAATGCCGTCCGGGCGAGCGGGTTCCGCACGGAAGCCTACGCCTCCAGCGTGAAATACCGCAAAACCATCAAGCAGGACAAAAACGGAGATCCGTATATCACCATCACGGCAGTCGGCAAAAACGAGCACGGAACGCGCAGAGCGACCGTGCTTTTTGTTTTGAATTACGGCCGTGCGAAGGAGTACGGGCAGATCACAGGAACTTATTTTTGGACAAAGGGTGTCCGCAACGCGCAGAAGCGCGTGAACGCGGAACTCGAAAAAATCCTCACACAAAAGCTGAAAGAAAGGGGCCTATTGTAAATGCCTAGTTTTGACTTACGCGGCATCCGGGCGGGAAAGTATAAAAACACGTCCGGCACCGTGACCTACACAGAGCCGACCGACGTCGGCGACGCCATGAGCGCGCAGCTGGAACTCAAGTTCGCCGAGGGCCGCCTGTACGCGGAATCCAAGCTTGCCGAGTATATCAAGCTTGCCACCGGCGGCACGATCTCGCTGGCTGTCAAGTACATCAAAAGGACCGCACAGGCCATGCTCTACGGCTGCACATCCGATACGAGCAAGGAAAATCTGAAATTCTCGGCCAAGGACATCGCAAACTATGTCGGCGTCGGCTTTTACGCGCCTGACAAGATCGACGGTGTGACCAAGTACACCTGCGTCTGGGTGCCGAAAGCGCTGTTCGGCCCGCCCTCACTGAGCTACCAGACCAAGGGCGAGAACATCCAGTTCAACACGCCGACCACGACCGGAGAATTCCTCGCAGACGATTCGACCGACGAGCTGCTGCTCGAGACCGAGACCGTCGACACCGCGGCGGAGGCCGTTGCCTGGATCAAGGGAAAGTTGGGTGAGACCTGATGGAAACAACCAAACTGAAGACCGTCGACTACGAATTCGAAGGCCGGAAGTACCGGCTCGTCTGCAACATGAACGTCCTCGCTCCCGTGCAGGAGGCATATGACGGCAATCTCCTGCGTGCGCTCGCCCGGCGACACGGCATCAAGAGCACGCTGCAATTCCTCGCGGCCATGCTGACCGAGGCGGCGCGGAAGCAGAATATCACCGACGACAGCGGCCTGCCGCTGCAATTTACGGCGGAGCAGCTGGGCGAAACGCTCTCGTGGAACGAGACGATGGAGGCCGGGGCCAAGATCTGGCCGCTGGTCGAGGCGGCGTTTTGGAGCGCTGGGCAGCCAGAGGAGCAGACCGGGCCGCAGGAAGAAGCCGAAAAAAACTGACACAGCCGGGGGAACCGAAGCCGATGGGCTTTGATTTCCCCGGCTATCTCGCAGTCTGGCTCTTCCACCTGCACCAGCCGGAGCAGGCGTTTTGGGAAACCATGAATCCGTACCGCCTGACGCTCCTGCTCGACGCGCTGGAGCCGCCCAAAAAGCAGGAGCCGCAAAGCCTATCCGAATACCTCAGCGGAGGAGCATAGCCATGCCAAACATCAATACAAAATTTACGCTTTCGGGCGAAAAAGAATACAAGCAGGCCATTTCCGAGATCGGCAACGGAATGAAGGTGCTGGACGCCGAGATGCGGAAAGTAACGTCTGCTTATGGGAAAAATGCAGACAGCGCAAAGCTGCTAGGGCAACAGAATGACATCCTGCAACGGCAGATCTATTCGCAAACAGAAAAGATCCGCTATATGCAAGAGGCTCTGAAAAATTCCGTAAAAAAAACGGGAGAATCCAGTAAAGCTACAATGGCGTGGCAGGCCAGCCTGCAAAACGCAACAGCGAAACTGAACGATCTAAATAACCAGATGCGCGAAAATGAACAGCGCATGAATGGGGAGAAGGAACGCAAATACCAGGAGAATATCGAACGGCTCAGCGCAAGCATGGACGTGCTGGACGCCGAGATGCGGAAGGTATCGGCAAAATATGCGGATAACGCAGAATCAGCAGAACTTTCGGCGGCAAAAACGGATCTGCTAACCCAAAAAATCAGCCTGCAGTATGACAAAATCGATAACCTGAAAGCTGGGCTCGAAGAAGCCGCAGAAAATTACGGATCAAACGCAGTGGAAACGCTGCGCTGGGAAAAAGAACTCAATAACGCGGAAGCCGAGCTTTACAAGCTGAACGGACAGCTGAAAAACAACACAGAGCAGATAGAAGACACGACCACCGCAACCGAGGACGCCGGGCAGAGCATGGGCAACCTCGGCGACGTGGTGAACGGCCTGACGTCCAAGCTCGGCATTCAGCTGCCGGACGGCATGAAGTCCTCCATGAACGCCATGGGCAGCCTCGATGCACAGTCACTGGCGCTGGCGGGCGGCTTCGCTGCCGTCGCGGCGGCGATCGTAAAAGTCGAAAAGGCCATGATCTCCATGACGAAGGAATCTGCGTCTTTTGCCGACAACATCATCACGCTTTCCATGCAGACCGGGCAATCGACACAGCAGCTGCAGGAGTTTGCCTATGCGTCCGAGCTGATCGACGTATCCGTCGACACCCTGCAGGGAAGCCTGACAAAGCTGACCAACAATATGCAGGACACGATGAACGGCACGGGCAATGCGAAGGCATCCTTTGAGGCGCTGGGTGTATCCGTAACCAACGCCGACGGCAGTATGCGCAGCGCAAACGATGTTTTTTACGAGACGATTGACGCGCTCGGACAGGTAAAAAACGAAACCGAGCGGGACGCAATGTCCATGGACATTTTCGGCCGCTCCGCGCAGGATCTGAATCCGCTGATCATCCAGGGATCGAAAACCCTCAAGGCCTACGCTGACGAAGCCCATAACATGGGCTATGTGCTCGACGACGAGGCACTTTCTGCCCTCGGCGCGGTCGACGACGCATACCAGCGCCTGCAAAAGACGCAGGAGGGCGTGAAAAACCAGCTGTCCGCCGAATTCGCCCCGTACCTCGAAGAATTCTACGGCGACGTGACCACCATGGTAAAGGACGGCGGCAAGGCGCTCAAGGACTCCGGCATCGTCGACGCCTTCGGCATGCTGCTGGAGACCGTCGGAGATATCCTGAACCCCATGTCAGACTTATCCAACAACCGCGTCCCGGCGCTGACCAAAGCGCTGCAGCCCCTCGCAAAAGTCATGGCGCTCATGGCCGACGCGGCGGAGCTTTTAAAAGGTGTTATCAACTTCAGCACCGGCCACATCAGCGAGGGCTGGGGACAGATGACGCACGCGCTTGGTTTCGGCTACTCCAGCGGAAACGGAAACAACTACCAAAATCTGCTCGACAGCTACACAGAGCAGCAGTGGGGGCGGAGCGCGGCAGACCTCTCCAAAGCCTACGAGGACGCAATCGCCCGCGGTGATCCGTCCACAATCGGCATCACGGAGGACGAATGGGTTCGCCGCTATCTGGGCGGCAACGCCGCCGGAACGGACAACTGGCGAGGCGGATGGACGCGGGTGAACGAAAACGGGCTTGAGCGGATCTTCCTTCCGTCCGGCTCCCGCATCCAGACAGCCAGCGAAACGCGCTACACCTCCGGCGATACCTACAACACAACCGTCTACGTTGATCATGTGGACGACCTCGACACCATCCTCCGCATCGCCAAAAACGCACGCATCACAGCCAGAATGGGGGCAAAGTAAATGCCGATCTTTACAGTGCAGGCGAGTGGGTCGACAGCAGTTGCAAAGAACCACCCGAATACAAACTACTCAAATCTTGCACATTACAAGTTGTTTGCAGAGCCATTCACGGGGACAATAGGCGACGTAAACAACGGAGATAATATATACATAAAATTTCCAACGCCGGGAGATGCGTATAAATTTAAACGCGTAACAAAGGTGACGCTTACAATATACGCACAGCCGACAAAAGAAAGCGAGACTGGGTATAAACAAATTTGGGCATATGTGAACGGGCTGGCAAGCCCACTCGATGTGAGCACAGTAACATATGTGACTAGGCCGAGCGCTTACAGAAAGGAGCTTTCGCAGCACGCCGATGGAGATTGGTCTACGCTGAACGAGATTATACAGCTAAGTGCAGATTTTAGGCCATACAGTGAAGAACGCAAAGCAGAATTAAAAAGCGGCATAAAGAATGGATTTGTTTTTGCGTTCAGAGGCGCGCCGTCTGGAACAAGCGAAGCGATTTTTTATGGGGAAAAATCAACGCGAAAGCCGTTCCTGACATGCGAATACTCAAACGACAATGTCGGAATAAAAGCAGACAATTTTTCCCCATCGTCAGAAGCGTTCGTAAACAGGCTTCAAAAAAACACATTTACATGGGACGCTACAGACGACACAGCGACAACACAGGTCTGCTTCGCAGAGATAAAGCAAACCTCCGCCGTCTTCGAGTGGCGCGTAAAAAACGCAAGCACATCAAAAACGATAAGCGTATCTGGCGCGACGACCGCTTGCACGGTCCAGGCAAACACATTCCCGTCCGGAACGCTCGAATGGCGCGTAAAGGTGACGGCAAACAGCGGAACGACAACGACGTCCGCATGGCAGGAGATCACAACGACGGACGTCACACCATCCTGCAAGCCGGTCTCCCCATCCGGCATCGTCATCGACGCCACCATCGTCAACCGCTTTAGCTGGCAGCACATCATTTCCACCGGCACGCCGCAGAGCAAGGCCGATCTGCAATGGTCCGCCGACGGCACGACATGGAACACGCTCGCGACCGTCACCGGCGAAAACCAGTATTACGACGTTCCGGCGAACAAATTCACAAGCGGAACAAAATACTGGCGCGTGCGCACCTACAACACAGACGGCACGCCGTCAGAATGGAGCGACAAGGCAGAGTTTATCGCCATCAACGCCCCGTCCGCACCGTCCATCGTGATCCAGTCCACCGGCCCGCGCCCGCGCATCACCTGGCAGACCTCTGAGCAGGAGGCCTATCAGCTGACGCTCTCCAACGGCTACGCCTCCGGAACGGTCTACGGCACAGAAAAGGCATGGCGCTCGCCGGTCTACCTCGCCGACGGCAGCTACACCGTCCGCGTGCGCGTGCAGAACAAGTACGGCATGTGGTCCGAGTGGAGCGCAGCCGCGCTCCCCGTTTCGCACACCGAGGGCGAGGCGATCACGCTGTCGGTCAACGCAAGCCATGAGGCCGCGCTGACCTGGCAGACCGCAGGCAGCTATGATTTTTATCTGATCGAGCGGGACGGCGTCGACATTGGCCGCACCGTCCAAAAACAGTACGTCGACCATACCAGCATCGGCAGCGTGACCTACCGCGTGCGCGGCTGCTATGCCGACAGCGATAATTACGGGGTATCCAATTCGGCCACCGCCGAAATTCTGCCGGAGACCAACATGATCTGCGATCTGGAAACCGGTGTCTGGCTGGAAATGCGCCTGTCGGAGACGCAGCTGCGCACGAACCGCGCAAGCTTCAGCGCGGGCGTCTCGACCGTCCATCTGGCCGGGCTTGCCTACCCCGTAGAAGAGCGCAGCGGACAGCGAGACCGCGCCATTTCCGTCGCCTGCGCGTATCCGCACAGCCAGCGGGCCGCCGCCCTTGCGCTGGAGGCCCTCGTGGGCCGCCTCGTCTGCCTGAAAGATCATTACGGCAACATGGCGATTGGTACGCTTGCCTCGCTCGAAACAAACATCGACGAATTCATGCGCCGCTACGCCTTTACTGTCACCCACACCAACCGGGAGGAGGCGATCACACTTGACCCGTGACGTAAGCTACCGCATCGACGTGCTCCGAAACGGCGCGCCCCTCACACAGATCCAATGGGACACCGGCAGCCCGCCGCAGATCATGTGCACCCGCGACGCGACGATCCACGGCAGCCTCAAGGGCACGTTCCTGCCAAATGACGCAGTAGATTATCTGTCCGACGAGCTGCGTCCCGTTATGACGATCGACGGCGCGGAGACGCCGCTCGGCGTCTATCAGGCTGCTACACCGAGCACCAAGGGAGCCGCCGGACAGAAGCGCGTCGAGGTCGAGGCCTACGACCGCTGCTGGCGCGTCTACAGCAACCGAACCGAGACCATCCTGCACCTGTCCGCCGGCGCGTCCTATCTCACCGAGATCCGCAAGCTGCTCACCGCCTGCGGCGTCGCGCTCGTCATTGCGACGCCGTCGGACGCGACGCTGCAGACCGACCGCGAAGACTGGGACATCGGCACGAGCTATCTGACGATCATCAATGCGCTGCTCGAAGAGATCAACTATAACAGCCTCTGGTTCGACGCCTCCGGCGTCGCACGGCTCGAACCGTATCAGGAGCCGAGTGCGCAGAATATCGACTGGGCCTATGGCACAACAGAGCTGTTCCTGCCGGAGCGCCATCCGGGGCCAAGCTGGTCGGACGAAGAAGATCTGTTTGATGCGCCGAATGTGTTTATCTGCGTCTGTTCAAACCCGGATTTGGAGCAGCCGATGGTGGCAACAGCGGTAAATGACAACCCGCAGTCGCGGAAATCCACGTTTCGCCGCAATATGCGCATCGCGTCGCTCGTAAAGGTGGACAATATCGCCTCGCAGGACGAATTGCAGGCCTATGCCGACCGCCTGCGGAACGAGTCGCTGCTGTCCGCCCGTGCGATCACGTTTTACACCCTCAACGATCCCGGCCACGGCGTCGGGGACGTGATCGCGCTCACGCATGACGATATCGGCGGCATTTATCTCGAAACCGGCTGGCAGATGCAGCTGTCGGCCGGAAGCCTTATGACGCACTCTGCAAAAAGGACGGTGATCGCATAATGGAGGGCGTAGACAGCCTGTATACCGAAACCCCGGAGGAAGAAGCTCCGGCAGAAGAACAGCAGCAGCCTTTTCAGCTTGCGACCGTTGCGACGGTAGAGGAAGACGGACTGACCCTGACGCTGGACGGCGCGGAAGAGCCGACCGAGAAGCACTATAAATGCAACACGGCGGTAAAATTCGCGGCAGGCCAGCGCGTGGCCGTGCTGGAGCTGTCCGGCAGCAAGGTTGTCATGTTCGCCGTCGGCGCTCCGGGCGCGGACGCAGCCGGTGGTATCCCGGCGGGCGGCAGCACCGGGCAGGTTCTGCAGAAATCGTCCGGAGAGGACTACGCACTGGAATGGGGCACCATTGCAGGCCTTCCGACCGGCGGGACAGACGGGCAGGCACTCCTCAAGGACGGTACGAAGGAATACGCCGTCAAGTGGGGTAACCTGCCGGGGGCACTCCCGACCGGCGGAACGACCGGCCAGGTGCTGAAAAAAACATCCGCAGTCAATTACGCCTGCACCTGGGGAAGCCCGGACGGCATCCTCCCGACCGGCGGAACAACCGGGCAGGTGCTGAAAAAATCGTCCGCGTCAAACTACGCCTGCACATGGGGCGACGTCAGTGGGACACTCCCGTCCGGCGGCAGTACCGGGCAAGTGCTCAAAAAGTCCAGAGGAACCGACTATGCAGTCGAGTGGGGCAACCCTGACGGGATGCTCCCGACAGGAGGCACAGACGGCCAAGTCCTGCTGAAAAGCGGATCCAGCAACTACTCTGCAAAATGGGGCACGGTATCGCCGGCCGTCGCCGCGCTGACAAGCGGCTCGTACAAGCTTACGCTGTCGAGCAGGACGCTCACCCCGTCCGCGACAGGGTTTGAAATCGGGACATCAAACTATCCTGTGACAGTCAGAGGGGATGAGATCGTGTTGTATTACAATTCATACCGATACTGCACACTCGCATGCAATTCATCGGGGAAATTAACGGTAAACGGCACAGCAATCAATTAGGAGGACGCCATGAAATTATATGATATTGCACTTGCATCCAAGCCGCTGCAAAAACTCATCGGGCAGGATCTCCCGCTTCGGCAGGCCTACGCGCTCGCCATTCTGGCGACCAAGCTCAATCCCTCGCTTGAATTTTACGGGAACCAGCTCATGAGCGGGCGGCCGCAAGAGGAGCTAAACGAGCTGGAAGCGGAACTGCCGGAATTCAAGCGGATCAAGCTGCCGATTGATCTCGATCTCCGGCTTTCCGCCGGAGATATCAAGTGTTTGGAGCCGTTTGTGGAATTTGAAGGAGTTGACGAAGCATGATCCAGATCCACATCACCAAAGCCTGCGCGCATCTGTGCTCGTCGCCGGAGCTTCTGACGGCGGGCATGGCGAAGGCCGTCAGCATCGAATTCGCGTTTTCATCCGACTGGGACGGGCTGACGAAGACCGCCGTCTTTACAAACGGCAGGGCCACCATCGACGTACTCCCGGCCAAATGGGATGGCGATACCGTGACAGTCCCGCCAGAGATTCTCGCCGTGGCGGGGCGCTATGCCCGCGTCGGCGTGTACGGCACGAACGCCTCCGGCGTCGTGCTGCCGACCGTCTGGGTATCGCTCGGCAAGGTGCAGCCTGCGGTGGAGCCGTCCGGCGATCCTTCGGCGGATCCCACACTCCCCGTCTGGGCGCAGCTGCAAGCGCAGATCGGTGATCTGAACGATCTCAGGACCTACAATAAGGACAACCTCGTTGTCGCCATCAACGAAGCCCGCCAGTCGGGCGGCGGAGGCGGCGGAGGCATTGCATCGGCGCAGATCGATGAGATCCGCGTGCTGACAAAATCGGACTATGACGCGCTGGACGAAAAGGACGCGCGGACACTGTATCTGTTGGAGGGATAACATGCTGGCAGTTGGAATCAAACGCATTCTGGAGCTGTTCATCGGCTCCATGGGCATCAAATCCGCCCGCTTGGGCACAGAAACCATCTACGAAAGGCCTGGCGGCTTTTTGTACATCGAACTCACAAGCGAAGAAAGGGGATAAATCCAGATGGCAAGTTTTTTCAATCTGACACTTGATACGCTGGCACCTGCCGGCCTATCGCTGATCCTGAACGACGGCGCGCAGTACGCGACCAGCGCGACCGTCACCGCGAAGATCTCAGTCACCGACGCCGCGACGACCGGCTACCAGATGAAGATCTGGGGCACAAAGGCGGCGAAAACGGAGGCAGCTGCGTCGTGGGAGACATACGCGGCCACAAAATCCATTACGCTCCCGGACGGCGACGGCCTGAAGACGATCTATGTAAAGGTGCGCGACGACGTCGGCAACGAATCGGCTGCGGCCAGCGACTCCATCACGCTCAATTCCACGATTCCCGCCGTGACCATCACCGGCCCCGACAAGAGCCGCATTTCCAAGGTAACGGGCTACGACGCAGCGGCGTTCTCCTTCGTCTGCGATGTGGACTTTGAGGAATACACCGTCCGCGTCGTCCCGGCGACGAGCAGCCTGCACACGGCGGGCACGCAGATCCCGGCGACGGGCGGCTCCACGAACGTCAGCGGCACGGCAGGCGGCTACAAGAAGAACACCGCTATCAACGTCACAGTCAAGGGCGTAGACCTCGAATCGGCGTCTTCCGGCGACGGCGTGAAGATCGTGAAGGTCTTCGTCAAGAACGCCGCCGGGACGTGGAGCGCAGCCTAATGGCCGCGCCGGAGCTGACCTTCTCCATCACAGGAAACAAGATCTCGGCGGTATCCGGGTACGACTCCATCACCGTCACATTCTCGTCGGACATCGCCTATACGGCTTTTGAGTGCCGCGCGACGAAGTCCGGCGAGGATTGGGGCCGCGGGAAGGGCGCTTTGATCGCGTCCTTCTCCCAGACCCCGGCGGGCACGCAGCGCACCTTTGAGGTTTACGACGATTTCCTGCTTTCCGGAGACGGAGAATACAGAATTTCGCTGTTCGCGCAGAGCGCGGACGGCAGCTGGAATGACAATTATGGATTTATCCCGTCCGGACAGTCGCAGACCATGAAAACGGCTGACGGCGAGGATTTCCTGTGCATGAAGGAGTGATCGCATGGCGTACAACAGCCAGTATACCGGCGCGCAGATCGACGAAGCCATCGGCGACGTGCGCGACAATAAAGATGCGTGGAGCAAAAAGGAACTTCCGGCCGTCACCACCTCCGACAACGGGAAGTTTTTGCGCGTTGTTAATGGCGCATGGGCAGCCGTCTCCATTTCTGATGCAAACGGGGTGAATTTTTAATGGACTACTTAACCAATGATACCGACATCAAAAAGGTCGCCGACGCGATCCGCGCCAAGGGCGGCACATCTGCCCCGCTGGCCTACCCGTCCGGTTTCGTCTCGGCGATTCAAGCCATCCCCTCCGGCAGCGCCAAGGAAGAGCAGGAGAAAACCGTAACCATCACCGCCAACGGCACAGTGGAGATCACCCCGGACGCCGGGAAGACGCTGAGCAAGGCGACCGCGGTCGTCAACGTCTCCACGTCCGGCGGCTCTGATGTGCTGAACAGTTTTTTAGAGCGAACAATAACCGGGGAATACACAAACAACGAGATAACAAGGTTGGGTAGTTATGCACTGGAAGGGTGTGCTTTAACTAGTGTAAACTTCCCAGCGGTAACGAGCGTAGGCGCTTACACATTCAGAGAGTGCACAGAGCTGAACAGCGTAAATCTCCCGGTGGCAACAACAATCGCGCCCGGCTGCTTCTACGATTGCACCGCACTCTCAAATATTGAGCTACCGGTGGCGAAAACAGTCCAAGCAACCACTTATTACAACTGCACGGCCTTGGAACGTGTAGATTTCCCAGCCGTGAAAAGCATTGCCAGCTCCGCTTTTGCTCGGTGCTCCGCCTTAACATGCGCAATATTTAGGGCTACAACGAAGGTCGTAACGCTAGGCAGCACAAGCGCGTTTACAAAAACTCCGATTGCATCCGGCACAGGGTACATCTACGTTCCATCCACGCTTGTAGCTGCCTACAAAAACGCAACAAACTGGGCAACATATGCCAACCAAATTCGAGCCATAGAGGACTACCCGTCTATTACAGGAGGCTGATAGCATGATTGTAAGAGAATTTTATACACAGCGTAAGGATGGTGTAAAGCTATACCGTACCTATTCTGATGCAGGAATGATGATTCGGCAGAATGAGACTGGCGCGGAATACGCCGAGGCCGTCGACGTGACCGACGCGCCGTACACCTACACGGAGACGGAGACCAGGATCCCGGCGGAAGAAGCTGCGGAGGACACCGACGCCCTGCGCGCCCGGCTGGACGACGCCGAGACCGCCGCAAAAATTCTGCTCGGGGAGGCGGACTGACATGAGCACGTATACCGAGCGGGCGCGGGCGCTGCGCCCCTATATCGTCAAAAGCGCAGCCAGTCTCACTGACGCCGACGCGAGTCTCGCGCCGGAGCTTTTCACCCGCCTGACCGGCTCCGGCAGCCTCGTCAAAGCCGGCATGCGCATCAACTGGGGCGGCATCATCAAGCGCGCCGCCTCCGACCTCTGGGACACGGCCCAGAACACCCCGGACGCCGCCCCGGCCCTCTGGGAAGACATCGCCTACAAGCAGGGCTTCCGCATCATCCCCGAGACCATCACCGCCGGCCTTGCATTCTCCAAAGGCGAAAAAGGCTGGTGGCAGGACGAGCTCTACGAATCCCTGCTCGCCGCCAACGTCTGGAACCCATCCGTTAACCCGGACGGGTGGAAGAAGATCACGGAAGAAGGTACATAGCCATGGACGATGCAACTATCATCGTTACGCTCGTCTGCGCCGTGCTCGGCTCGTCTGCGCTGACGGCGGTCGTCAACGCCGTCGTCAGCGCGATACAGAAAAAGCGCGGCAAGGCCACATCGCAGGATGAGCACCTCGGCGAGATCGACAAGAAGCTCGACAAGATGCAGACGCATCAGAACGAGCAGTATCTCGCAATTCTCCGTCTGACCATCATGTCAGAGGAAATGCCAATGGCAGAACGTCTGATCGCCGGAGAAAAGTATAAAAAAATGGGCGGGAACGGCGATGTGAAAAAGTTCCTGCACCAGCTGGAGGCGCAGTGCGGACATAGCAGTGCGCAATAAATTGGGAGGCAGATATGCGGGTAAAAGGCAAGTGGAGCAAGGGCGAAATGGCGCGAACCATTGTTTTGTATCTGCTCCAGCTCATCACGACGGTAATTGTCTGGGCCTGCGCTCTGAAAACCGTCGCCGTCCTAATTGCAGTCATCCGCAACCCGGAGCTCGGCGCGTCGGTCGACCTGTCCGACGTACTCGGCTTTACCGGCTGGGCAACCATCACAGAGCTTGGCCTGCTTGCCTTCAAGCGGGTTTTTGCGAAGAAAAATGAAACAGTCGAATAACGAAAGGGGTACACAAAAATGGAAAACATCAAGAAGCGGCTCGGCAATCTGCTGAGCGTCAAGTCCATCGTCACGCTTGGGCTGACCATCATCTTCGCCGTCCTCGCCCTGCGCGGCGATATCACCGGAAAGGACTTTCTCACGATCTTCCTGACGGTCATCACGTTCTATTTCGGCACGCAGTCGCAGAAAACGCAGGACGCCATCGATGCGGCAGGCAAACCGCAGGAGGACGCGCAGAAATGAGCATCAAGATCGGGCAGGCCAGTCTCGGCGAGACGGGCGGCCGCAACCAGCAGCCCGGCAACCAGACCGGGCGGGAGCTGAATATCTCCAACTGGTACAATGGCCGCTGGCTCGGCATCTTGCGCTACAAGAGCCGCAAAAAGGCCGAGCGGGCCGCGCAGACGTGCGAGGCGGCCATTAAGAACCGGAACATCGGATACGACATGGACAACAGGAACACGGCGTATGAGGCAGCCAGAGCCGTCGGGTGGGACGTGAGCAGGATCGCAAAGCCTGTGGAGACGGACTGCTCCGCGCTCATGATGCTCTGCGCTGTGGCCGCAGGCTGCGCGTCGGTCGAAGCGCTCTACCGTCGGCAGGGCAACAGCTGCACGACATACTGCATGCTGCACGATTGGCCAGCAACGGGAGATTTTGTGCTGCTGACCGGCAGCAAGTATCTGACGACGGACGCCAATCTCCTGCGCGGGGACGTGCTGGTAAGCGAGGGCCATACCGTGATGGCCCTCGAAGATGGAAAAAATGCAGAGGAGGAAACCGAAATGGTAGAAAAGAGCAAGATCATCGTCGACGGAAAGGAAATCACCGTCGAACGCATCCTGAAGAACGGCACGAACTACGTCAAGGTGCGCGATATCGCCGCCGCGCTGGATCTCGAAGTCCGCAACAAGGGCAATATCGCTGTGCTGAATCACAAGGATAAGTAAGCCATGCCCGGCGGCGGGCCGAAGGGAGTGACGAAAGCATAACTGCGCGGCTGGCTCTGCCGAAGGAGCTGGAACACCTCACGCGCAGCGACTGGGAGCGCGTCGCTGACGAGGGCTTATTGGATGAGATCGATCAGCAGATCGTGAATCTTTATATCGTGCGCAGGCTCCCGCAGCTGGACGCGGCCGGTGAAATCGGTATCGACCGCAAAACCATCTCCCGCCGCCTGCCGCACATCTACAACACCGCCCGCCGTCTGACAGGAGCATAACGCAAAACACCCGTGGGATTCGTCCCACGGGTGCTTTTTGTATCAGGCCCGCAGTTATCCTGCGGGCTTATTTTGTTGCATGAGCGCGTCCCAGCGGGCCCAGAGTTCGCGGTTGCAAGGTTCGCCGTGCAGCGAATTGAGAATATCGGCGACTTCTGCCGGGCTTTGATAGTACAGGACGCACGTTTCGCCGGTCTGCGTGCGCCGAAACTGCAGTTTTTTCGGCCCTGCCGGAAAATGCGAGGATACTTGCGTTAAAAGCTCAGGCTGCCCGTAAACCCGCAGCCGTGGTGTCCTGATGGGCTTGCCACGTACCTTGTGCGGCCAGAGATCAAGGCAAGCTTGCAGCTCCACTACACCGCGGCAAAATCCCTGCCAATCCGTCACGTCGGCGAGGGACGGGAGAAGATGCACCTTCGCGGATTTCACAACCCAAAAGTCTTTCTTCCCGTCTGCGCGGTGCTGGAGGTATGGAGCGGTTGGGAAAAGCTCGGCAACTGCGTCGATGTACCAGCGATCAACGCAGCGCACAAGGAACTTGCCGCAGGTATCAACGCCGAGCAGCATGAGGATCGCTTGCTGATAGCCGTTCATTCCCGCGTCCTCCTTGCTTGCGTTGGCCGCAATCATCAGCAGATGCGGATGAAACCATCGCTGCAAGCCTTGAGCGTGTAGCTGGTGCTGTCGTCGTGCGCGTCGGCGATCCACTCTTCTTCATCATCGTCGTACCGGATACTGTCGTAATCGACGACCAGATCGGCCATCTCCTCTGCATTGTCTGCCAGCCAGTCGCGGATCATGGTGTCCATCATATCCCTGTTCATTTCGTACATTTTATTTACCTCCGTCATTTAATTTATCTTATGGTCTTATTATACGCCCACTGGGCGCAGAAGTCAAGAGGAAAATGAAAAAAGTTATAAAAAATAAGCGCCGGAAGCCCATCCGGCGCTTGCTTTTTTATCGATTGTTCAAGGCTAAAATCTCGGCTGCCATTGTGGCCACATACGGCGGGCAGGCGCGGTCGCCGAGGCACCAATGCTGCACGGTACGCAGAGGAACGTTGAAATACTGCGCAAAGCCGGTCTGCGTCAGTCCGTATTTCTCGATTAGCTCCGGGATCGTGCAGTGCGTGCCGTCCCAGATCCCGCCGAGCAGCGCCAGCCGCTCCGCCGGAATCTCTTCGTCTTCGGCATCGCCCCAGACGCTGGACAGTGCCATATCGGAGACATAGGCGTCGCGGTCGGTGTATGCGCCTGTTTCGGCGTAAAGAGCAGCGCGGATTGCGGGTGTGAGTTTCATGGTGGTACCTCCTTATATTTTTTCAACCGTGAGCACGGCGCTGGACGTCAGTCGGCATAGCATACCTCCCACGCGCAGATGTTCGCCGCATCCAACGCGGCAGAAATCAGCGCTTCGGCGTCCACGCCCAGAACGCCGGAGATGGACCGCAGAACGCCCAAGACATCCTCCGAGGTGTCAACGGACGCACCGTCCATTGTGCCGTCTGAAAAATTCCAGCAGAAGCCATCAGCAGTCACGGAAAAATACACGCGGCTGCCAAAATCACCGCAGGACATATCGTCGACTTCAACGGTGACGAGCTGACCACCTATGTCAGCCACAATACCCCCAGCATACTGCCAGTAGCCACCACCATTATTTGCAGTGTCCGGGTTATAGTGGAGATTTGTCTGCGCTCCCCACGCGGAAACGATATTAAACATGTCTGCCATCCTCCAATTTTGTGCCGTATTTTGTTTTGCTTCATCTTCGGTGCTGGAACACCGAAGCGGATTCTCTGCTTCTAACGATCAGAAGCAGTACCCGCTGATGGGCTGACCGTCGATGCGGACGGTGGCGAGCGTATCGTCGCTGAAATCGGGATAGTCAGCGTCTTCGATGCTGTCCGCCAGCTCGTCAAGCGTGTAGCCAAAGTACACGCAAAATGCGTCGCCCAGGCAGGCGTCCATATCGCGGCAGAGGATCGCGGACTGTTCTTCCGTGTCGCCAGCCTCGGTGGCAATGGCAGTGCAAGCAATGAGTTCGTAACGGTTGTTGATGATCTTGGTTTCCATGGTGTACCTCTTTCCGGCTTTCGCCTTGTTTTATCTTATGGCCTTATTATACGCCCAATGGGCGCAAAAGTCAAGAGGAAAATGCAAAAAAATATAAAAAATTTGGTACACAAATGCCCCATAAATGTCCCCCAGAAAAAGCGCGGAGCCGGTAGACTGAGGATAGGAGCTGGCCAGCTTACTTATTTTTACCGGAGGTATTTTTTTATGGAATACGCAAGCAATGGCAAGGCCAACGCGGCCCTGACCACTGGCATCATCGGCACGGCAGGTGTCGGGCTCGGACTGCTGGGTAATCTGCTGGGCGGCGGCTTTGGCGGCTGGGGAGCAAACCCGGCTGCGGCTGCAATGGCAGCGGGCGCAGCGTGCAGCGAAAACATGCCGGTCACGCGCTACGACCTCGACCGGGAGCAGAAGCTGTCCGCGAAGGACAGCGAGATTGCGCTGCTCAAGGCCAACACGTACAACGACCAGAAAATGGTGGAGATGTACGGTTATATCGACGGGCAGCTCAAGGACGTCCGTGAGGCACTGTGCAAGCAGGCCGTACACAACCAGCGCACCGAGGACAGCTTTGCGCTCGTCAAGCAGGATGTGGACTGCGTCCGCAAGGAGGCGATGGACGCCGTGAAGATGGAGGCCGAGCGGCGCTGCTGCGGTGACAATTCCATCGTGACGTATGTCAACGCAACCTTTTACCCCAAGCAGGTCGCCGACGTCACGACCGGAACCGCAACGACGGCGCAGTCGCTCTACAACCCGATCCCGAAGTGCGGGTGCTGCAACGGCTAAACGCAAGGGGCGGCAATAGCCGCCCCCATCCTTAAAGGAGGACATCTATAATGATAGTGACGATAGATCAGGCATTAAATGGCTTAGAGCGATTCGCGAATAGCGAACTGATTCCACGGCTACCGGAAGGTATTGGCGTGGCTGCGGCTATACTTATGCGGATGGCAAAGGACGGCGGGAAAGAGCGGCTGCTTGCAATGAAAGACAATTTCTTTGTGCAGCTGACTGGGGCGCTTGACGAGGAGGGAAACGTCGACATCGATCGTTTATACAAATACGCTCGGGATGAGATCGACGGAAAAAAGATTAAGCTGTTTTCAATCAAGGACAAAGATATGCGGTTTGACGTGACAGACGTAGACAAGCTTTACAAATATATTCAGGAGGTGTGAGCATGAAAGAGTATATGGAGAAGCTTTATCACAAGCTGCATGAGACCATGGAGAAACCCGTGACGCTGGGCAGCGCGGAGGAAGTCGGCCTGTACGCGAAGACGATCCGCAGGCTGGAAAAGCTGGACTGCCGCGAAGACCAGCCGGAAGCGGCAGAGTTTGACCGAGAGACGGCCATGCAGTGGGCCGAGCGCATGCAGAATGCCGACGGCTCGACCGGCCCGCACTGGACGATGGAACAGACAACGGCCGTTGCCGAGAGCATGGGCATTCAGGCGCCTGTGGTCCCACACTGGGCGTGGGGCGTGACCATGAACATGATGTACTCGGACTACTACCCCGTCGCCGTAGAGTTCGGCCTCAACCGCCCGGAATTCTACGCCGCGCTGACAAAGGCGTTTTTGATCGATAAAGACGGCCCCGGCCCGGAGCGCAAGCTCATGAAATACTATGAGCATGTAGTAAAATAAAAAATTCCCTCTCCGGATTGGAGAGGGAATTTTCATCTTTGCACGATCATCCCAATAACACCATTTATAAATATGATGTGTTCGGATAAGTGCATATCTGGTACACCGGACGCGCCGAAATCCGAAACGGAAGGCGGCGCGAGGGCAAGGGCGTCGGCGTAGGTTACTTGGGAGGAATCGGCTACATTCAGGAATAATTTGAACGAATCATCGTACAGATAGATCGCGTTTACGAATAAATCTATGACTTTTTTGCGGTATTCCAGATCGGACCGGTCGCCGGTGCGGAACTGGTTGAGCCATACGACGATGTCCTCTTTCCTGATCTGGACGCGGCTGGCGATGCGGAGGGATGCAAGATCGGCTTCCAGCGCCTGCTTTCGGGCCTCGGCAGTTTCAATGCGCTCGTTGATCCTGCGGCGGGCGGCTTCCGCCGTTGCGGAGATCAGCGCATCGACAAGCTGATCGATCTCCTTGTCGGCATCGCGGATCTGCTTCTCCAGCGGCTTAATGCCGGATGCGTCGTAGCTCTTTTGATACTCCGACACAACGCGCTCGGCTGCGCTGTCGATCCAGCTGTCCGTCAGCACGCACGAGCCGATATAATCCACGATACTGGCTTCGAGTTCGTCCTTGCGCTCATTGCGCTTTTTGCAAGTGTGCTGCTTCTTCCGCGCCGCGCAGGTGTAATAGTAATACGTCGCGCCGTGCCTGCCGCGCCCACACTCCCCTATCATCGGCGCGCCGCACTCGCCGCAGAACAGCTTTCCATGCAGCAGATATTCAACTTTTGCCTTTGCATGGCCGGGGGCCTTGGCATTCGCCTTGAGGCGGTCGCGCACACGCTTTTTCAGATCCTTTGATACGATGGCCGGGAATGCGTCCTCGATCACGATCTCGCCGAGGTAGTCGTACCTGCCGGCATACCGCTCGTTTGCAAGGATACGCTTTACCGAGGCTAATGTGAGCGGGTTCCCGCGCTGATTACGGTAGCCCAGCCGCGCGCAGTCGGCAACGATCTGCTTTTGCCCTGCGCCGTCGGCATACTGCTCATGGATAAAGCGGACGATGCGGGCTTCGTCCTCATTGATCTCGTACTGCTTATTCACGACGCGGTAGCCGAGCGGGGCGAGGCCGCCGAGGCTCAGACCCTTCTCGGCGTTCTGGCGCATCCCGCGACGGACATTCTGGGCAAGCTGGCGGGAGTATTCCTCCGCCATGGCCTCCAGGATCGCCTCCAGCAGCACGCTCTCGCTGCTGTCGCCTACGCCCTCGGTAACGGACAGGACGCGCACGCCGTTCGCGCGCAGTTTCTTTTTGTAGATCGCGCTGTCATACCGGTCGCGGGAAAAGCGGTCGAGCTTCCAGACAAGCACAAAATCAAACGCGTGCTTTGCGCTGTCCGAAATCAGCCGCTGGAATTCCGGCCGCGTCTCTGCATATCGCCCGGACAGCGCCCGATCGCAGTATTCGCCGACAACGCGGTATCCGCGCTGCTGCGCGTATTCGCGGCATTTGGCAAGCTGGCCGTCTATGGATTGGTCATTTTGCCCGGCGGAAGAATACCGGGCGTAGATCACAACGTTGGCAAGATTCAAATTATCCACAAAAGCCTCCAAAGATACCGCTCCGGCTGATCGGGCCGGGGCGGTAATTTTCATGTGCGAATCCAGCCGATCGATGGGATGAGCACATCGGCCACAAGCACAAGGGCACACAGCGAAAGAATGCCCAAGAGAATGAGCGTCACGAGCCGGTGCATACGCAGGGATTTCTGCTGCTGGGCAAGCTGCGCACGAAGGGCCGCGTTCTCGGCGCGGAGTTTTTCAGCATCGGAAGGCTCGGCAGGCTCGGCAGGCTCGTCATGCGGAATGCCGAAATACTCATCCATAGAAACGCCCATCTCCCGGCAGATCGGCCCGACCGTGTAAACAGACGGATTTTTGATGTCGCCGCGAAAGAACTGGGAGACGGTGCCGACGGAAAGGTCGGTATTTTCAGCGACGTCCTGATTTGTTTTGTGCGGAGTGATCGTCTGCTTCTGCTCACGGCATAAATCAGATAATTTTTCCTTCAAAACATATCATCCCCCCAAAAAAGTAAGACGTCTGACTGTAAAAAGCAACTACCACATCTTTACAAGTCTACCATAGGCAGGCTACCATATAGTTACAGACGGCTCCCAGTCGCCTGCGCAAGCAAAAGCCCGCGCCGTTGTTCGGCCAGCGGCGCGGGCGAATCTCAAAAGCCGAGTGCGTACATCAGGCTCGGAATGACGCGCAGGATCAAGAAGCAGCCGGCACACAGCGCAAGCGCAACAACGATCACGATTTTTCGCACCTTGCGCGGCCCGGCGACGGCCTCCTCGTATTCCTCGGGCGTTAAACCATCCGTATACTCGTCATAGAGCGGGCGGCCTGCATCATCTGGAAATTTGTTATCATAGATTCGGCAAAAATCAACCAGCGTGCCAATGCCCCAAAAGCCGAGCGTAAAGAGCCAAAGAAGCCCCGTCCAGATCTTGCCGACATAAAACCGGTGCGCCCCAAGGCCACCAAGAAAAATGCAAAGAAGCAGAGCAGTCGAGCGCTTTTTCCGCGCCGGTGAGGCCTGCACCTGCACGCGGGCCTCCGCCTTTGCCTGATCGCGGATATAATTCACGGTGCCACAGCCGCAGTGCGGGCAGATCAAAGCCTCATCGTCGATCTCTTTGCCGCATTTGTTACAGTACATAAACCCTCCTACGGATTGCAATCCTTACACGGCGTATACAGAGCCGCAGCCTCGGCGCGGGTGCCGGTGTAGCTGCTGCGGTTTGCATAGTCCATCTGGCGGATGTGGTAACAGCTCGCCAGATGAAAAACGCCGCTGGATGTATTTACAATAAACGTCTGTACGTTCTCGCTCGTCGAGGCGGAGATCTGCGGGGCCTCAGCGGGAAGCGTGCCGGGGATATAGGATACAAATTTACCGATGATCGGCTCCAGCGGCTCTACGTCGAGCGGGTCGCCGCCGATGCTGGCATAATACTCCGCCTGCGCTTCGGCCTGCTCCGCGTCCGTATATTCTCCGCTGCCGGAAAACGCCGGGTCTGCGGCAGGAAGCACAGCTACATCCGCAGCCGCGCGGAGCTCTGCGGGCGAAGCCCTGTAAGAGCGCGCAGCGGAAACGACCCCCGCAAGATTCAAAAGCCCAATCCATCCGGCAACGGCCAGAACGCAGCAGACCAGCACAAGCAAAACCTTGCGCCATGCTTGCCTCATGGCAAAACCTCCAATTATTATAAGATAATTTTGTAAAATCTTATAATTGTAATTATCGAACAGATGTTCTATGATAATCATGCGATGAAAAGGAACATCTTATCTAAATTGTAAATCAAATGGAAGAAAACCTCAACGGCAATAGTAAACAAAAAATAGAAGAGATTTTTGTGGAAGAATGGAGGCACTTATGGAAATGGAACGGAATTTGCTGCTGAAAGAGATCAAGCGCCTGCTGCGGCTGGCCACAGATGCGGATCTGGATCTGATCTGGAGATTCGTGCGAAAGTTGGTCACATAGGCGCGGGAATAAAAAATAGGCCGGGGACGGTTATTCGTCCTCGGCCATTTTTTTTGCGATCTCGGCCAGCAGCTGCCACTCGTCGGCGCTGAGTTTGCTGATGATCGATACGAACCGCTTGCGCGGCGCGTCGTCGGGATCGTGCATCACGACGCCCATAAACTCCGCAATCTCCTGATTCCGTGTCAGCTTCTGCCGCATTTCGCCCTCGCCGGTGCGGAGCCACGTCTCGCTCACATTATATTTCCGGCAAATATCCGCTATCGTGCGGTCGCTTGGCTGAGACTTGCCAGAACAGAGCATGGAAACAAATGCGGACGAAACGTGCAGATCTTCGGCAAATTTTGTTTTTGTAATGCCGAGCGTATCAATCAGGGAGCGAAGTCGATCCTGAAAAGTTTGCATTGAATCCCTCCTTTATGTAACCAGCTTAACACACGGACAACCAAAAGTCAAGAAAAATATTAAGTTAATTAAAAAATAGGGCTTGACAAGTTAATTAGCTTAGTGTATGATGTAAGCAGCTTAAGAAATTGCTAACACACTTACAAAAATGTGAGGTGAGACAAATGTCCGAGAAGGAAAAGCAGGCAATCGAAAACCTGAACAAAAGCACCGAGAAGCTGACGCCCGCGCAGATGCAGCGTCTGAGCGATATCGCCTATGGCATGGCGCTGGCGAAGGAAGCCAAGCAGGAGGAGCGGAAGGAGGCGTGAGACCATGATCGCCGTTTTTGGGAAACGGGGGCCGGACGGGAGATTTCTCCCCGGCGAAACTTTTGAATTTAAGCATCCCGGCGAAGAAAACGGCGAGCCCGTGATCGACGCCTTCGCCCGCTGGGCGGCGGAGCGATACCGCCGGGAACAGGAACAGAAGGAGGATGCGACATGGCAAAAGCAAGCACCTACACCCTGACGCTGGATGCGCAGGAGCTGCATGATCTGATCGAGGCGGCGATGGTGTGTGAGTGCCAGACTGCGCAGATCATAAACGGGCTGAAGCGCAAGGGGCTTGACCTGGACGCGCAGAAGCTCGTTACACAAAACGCCCGTCTGGCGCGGCTCGTCAGGCGGATGCAGGAGGCGAAGGAGGATAAGCGGAATGCGTAAGCTGATGCTCACGGCCGCGCAATGGACTGAACTGAAATTTGCGGTGGAGATGGCGTCGATCAGAGCCAGCCTTGCGGCGGCTGAAAGAGAAAACGCCGCCGCAAAGGAAACCGGAGAACGCAAGAAAGTGGCCGCGCGGATCGCGGAAAGCTACAGAAAAGAGGCCGAAATGTGCGAACGCGTTGAGGCGCTGGTAAATTCGGCGGAGTTTGTGCCGGAGACAAAGGAGGGAACCCATGGATAACGGGAAGCTACACGTCGAGATCGGCATGGACGGCAAAAAACGGTATCTGCGCTATCCGGAAGCGCGCTGGAACTGAGCGCTGCTGCCGCGCGGATCCTGAACATATTTTATGCCGCGTTCTGCCAGCGGGGAATAGGCGAGGAATTCAAGGAAACCATGCGCTACTGCGTGAACCGGGAGGATAGCCCGGTATGGAGGAAGGAGTTAGCAGAATGAGAACCAATCTTGCAGAGCGGCGGATCGGGTATGAGCCGCCGGAAGCTCTTGAAGGGGAAAGCCTGGAGGAACGCCGGGAGAGAATCCGGGCAATCTACCAGTGGCACAAGGCCATGCGGCGGCTGGCGAAGGTGGGCTGCATCTGGCTATCTGGCGTGGGCTTCGCGCTGTGCATCATCGCAGGCTGCGCCCACGCGACGGAGATCGCCGCCGTCCTCGGCTTCGTATCGCTCATGGCGTTTTTTACAGGGGTTTGCCTGTACGAGTGAAGCGCCATGAGGCAGGAAGAAAAGCGTATCCCGATAAATTTCCGCCCGGATCAGCTGGCGGACGTGATCGAGGCGGTCAACGCCTACGCGGACGACCTCAAGAATGATCGGGCGCTCCTGTACGAAATGCCGCGGATCGATCACGAAACAACGGACGCGCTGCTGGCGCAGGAGACACGGCTGCAAAAGCTGGCGTACTGGCTCCAGTGCGTGCAGGACGAAGCGCTATGACGGCGCAGATCTACGCGCCGCGCATGCGGCAGATCCCGCCGCCGTGCGGGAAGGACTGCCCCGGCCGGGAGCCGGGATGCAGCGCACGCTGCTGCAGCTGGACGCTCTATGAGAGCATCCGAAACCACATCTACGACATCAACCACCGGGACAAGATCAGTCTGGAGCCGGACAGAGCCGCCATCCGGCAGATCGAGCGGGCGGCAAATAAGGACAGGAGGGGAAAAAGCTATGCGGCAAAATAGCATCAATTACCCCGGTGAGCGGGCCGCGAAGCGCGCGGATATCGTCGAGCAGCCGGGCTATGCCGGGAAGCACTATTTCGTGGTGGATTACGCAGGGCGGCAGCTGACCGTCCACGCGGCGGATGAAACGGCGGCCCTGTTCTGGGCGGCCAAGCGCTGGGGCTACAGCTTCAAGCGGCCGGAATACCATCAGTCGGCCAGCGTGGCCAAGCTCGGATATCAGCCGGACAGGATGTTCGGATAAAAAATGCCCTCGCCCGGTTCCAGCCGGACGAGGGCAGAGAAGCCTACAC
>ENA-OZEL01000094-OZEL01000094.1-human-gut-metagenome-genome-assembly--contig:-NODE-94-length-44111-cov-7.147040_pt1 | contig 44111 bp, 39 predicted proteins | sample MGYA00245064_ERZ653601 | MGnify/ENA primary metagenome ERZ653601 (study PRJEB26926, sample SAMN06165007) | human gut metagenome | biome: ENVO:00009003; feature: ENVO:2100002; material: ENVO:00002003... | reverse complement strand
CGAGATAGGCTCCGGTCTCGTGGGCTCGGAGATGTGTATAAGAGACAGGCTGCAAGAGCTTCTTCATTGCGTCTGATCCTGCCATGGTATTATGATTCTAAATGGTTACTGATTAATTGCAATACTTCCTCACAAAAGGCATCGCAGGGATGCTGATATTTCTTCATCAGCGTGGTCACGTTCCGCTGGAAGTCCACTCTGGAGTCCTTCACATAGTTGTTCAGCAGTTCAAAGGGAAGGGCATCCTTGGTCTTCATGATTTCCTTAAATTCGAGCACATTGGGCATGACCCGGTTCATAACACCCCGTACCGTCGTTTTTAAGCCCAATTCTGCGCGTTTCAGGATGATGTCCTTATACACCTCTTCGTAGAACCTCAAAGTGGGCAGCAAATCGGTCTGGTTCGGTTCAAACGGCATGATCACCACATCGATGAAGTGCAGCGTCTCGATTACACCGTTCTGCTTCAGGTTGCCCGGGAAGTCCACCAGGATGATGTCGAAGTTCTCCTTGAGGAAGTCCAGCTGGTTGATGAACTCGGATGATCCGATGTTGATGACCTCGTATTCGTTGGATTTGTCCGTTCCGTCTTCCGCTTCGCTGTCACGCATTCTTCCGATGGTATTCTGCATGTCGTCGATATCCACGACGGCAATGCTCAGCCCCTCGCCGTTTTCTGACAAGGATTTCACATAGCCCGCAAACAGAGCGGTCAAGGTGGATTTCCCTACCCCACCCTTTGGATTCTCAAATGAAACGGTTAACCCCGGTAATATCTGTCCCATAATCTTGTTTTTTAATTGATGCTCCAAAGATACGAATTTATTTTATACTTACATACTTTCGTGCGAAATAAATTTCTCACTTTCGTAAGTAATAGCGTACATATGTAAGAAAGCATGCATGAACGTGCGAAACAACATACGAACGAAAATAATTACGCACAAACGTAAGAATGTACATACGAACGCAAGAAAGTACGTTCGTATGTATATAAGTGCATGTGTTCACGAAGAACTTTGTTTCTCTTGTTCTTATGTATTTGTGTACGTATGTACGTATGTACATGTGTACATTGTTTCCTGTGTTCCTATGTTCGTCAGCATGCAATCCCTCATCCGATGGCGTCTTGTTTACGGTCCTGACAGGAACATGGGTACACGGTTTCTTGTGTTCTTGTGTAACTAAGTGCGTGTGTACATAGTTGCGTAAGTTTATATGTACATACGTTCTTTTTTAATCTAGATTCATAAATGCACAGAAAACCACTTCGGCTGTATCAACCTATGCGATAGTTGATTATATTTGTAACGCAAGGTATGTTTTTGTATATACAAAAACCCTTGCTACTTCCGAGAAGTAGGACCATTCGCTCTGCTCACGGATAGAATTGAGTCGTCATTCAAATTATAGAAGTATGAAGGAATTAAAGACGGAAGCTATATTGCTGCGCCTTACCAAGGATGAAAAAGACATCCTGATAAGGAGAGCCGAAGAGTATGGGAAGACGGTTTCTTCTTTTATAAGAAACACGTGCATCTATGGCAAGTTCTCTTCCAAAACAGACTATCAGACTGTATTGGAATTGCGCAAGATCGGGACCAACATCAACCAGCTGGTGAAGTATGTTCACATGCTTCCGGTGGATGAAAACATAGCGTATTCATTGAAAAGAATCCATGAATACATGGATGAATTGGAAACCATTAAGAAGAAACTTTTATGATAGCAGAGATACAACCTTCCTTCGCTTCACACACTGCATTGTCACGGAAAGTGGAGTATCATTTGGGTAAAATCGATGAAGGAAATGCGCGGGTACTGTACACATCCACGGGTTCGGACCTATCCTCTTTTCCCGGTGATATGCGTCTAGTTTCGCAGCTGAATGACCGGGTCAAGCTGCCGTATTCGGAGATCACGCTGAGCCTTTATCCGGGCGAGAATCTGACCGATGAGCAGTGGTTGGCGCTTTCTCAGGAGTACCTCCGCGAGATGGGGTATGAGCATGCCTGCTATGCCGTCATCCTCAATTCGGACAAGGCGCATTCGCATGTCCACATCCTAACCACCACCATCGATGAAGACGGCAAACACATATCGTCATCCAACAACTATGCCCGGTCGGAGAAAATCTCCCGGGCGCTGGAGGAGTCCTACGGCCTCCGTCCACTGGATCCTGCGTATGGCCGGAGAACGTCCCTGGGGGAGAACCAGTACCGGCAGTATTACCTGAATGAAGCACTCATGAAAGCGCTCCGCAGCTACAGCTACAAGGAGCAGATTCGTGAATGGCTTCAGTCATCCGAAGCGGTTGCAAAGCTGGGCAAGCCATTGCAGGCCTTGCGGCTGACCAATACGGAATGGCAGCAGCTTTTGGGGGAGGAAGCTTACCAGACCCTGTTCGACCGGTTGGACAAGGACGGCTTTTTCAAGACGCTCTATAAAGACGAGCTGCTGGCCAAGCTGGACTGCCTGTACGATGCTTCAGACAGCACGTCCGTGTTCCGTTCCAAGCTCGAAGCCGAAGGTCTCTACATGCGCTTGATTACCCAGAAGGACAAGTCCTATTATGTGTATGGCATCAAGGATGCAGGCTTCTACTTGAAAGATACCTCCCTGCCGCCAAGGTACCGATTCGGAGAGCTGTCTTTTGACCGGAGTAACATGAGCCTGGATGAACAGAAGCACTACCTCTATGACCATGTGTTCCTGGCCTTGAATAAGGCTGCATCTTATGAGGAGTTCAAGGCGGCACTGGAGGCGGACGGCATCCGGCTGCAGGAGCATCGGAATGCCAAGGGCATCTACGGCTTGTCGTACTATGTGGACGGTCTGGAGGATCCTCATATCTTCAAGGCTTCTGACATATCCCGCAAACTGACCTACAAGGCCATCCATGAGCACTTCCACGGTCAGTCCAAGACGGATTTCGAAAAATCCGGTAGGGTAGGGGAGTTCCAGGAGCGGGTGGCACGCGAAGAAGCCTACATCGAAGGGCGCAGCTCCTACATTCCCATTCCGGACCTGGTCGGTGACGGCAAGCGCACCAAAGACGAGGATGAACTGGATATTCCCAGAAAGCGGAAGAAGAAACCAACCAAGAATATCGACTTTACCATCTAAAACCTGATAGACTTATGATGAATTATCGTACCGTTTTGCGCGATTTCTCACCCATTGAGTGGGGGGATTTCCTGATGAGATTTGAAATCAACCAGCGCAGCTATGTGCTGTTTTCCCCGGAGCACGGGAAGGTGTCCTGTCTCGAACTGATGTACTTCACAGAGCTGGATCCCCTGCAGCTCTCCGTGCTGTTGGGTATCAAAGTGGAATCGGAACCGATGGATGAGTTCATCTTCCGGGCCACCTGTTCCAGGGATAGGTTGATAGACTACCTGTTCGACGTGAAGGCAGGAGGGGGTTCCGTCAAGCAGAAGCATGTTTCCGGATGGAAGGCCTATCTGATGATGGACGTAGCCCGTGAAGACAAGGTCCGAAACATCTGTCAGTTCAATGCCGAAACCAAGGAGTCGCTGCTGGTCTTCGATAACCGTTGCTGCGCGGCCGGTGTCCGAACCGGTGAAAAGGGAAAGACCATCCATTTCTGTTGGAATCCGAGCATTTTCTTTGCGATTGATAAGGGTGGAGAACGGAATGCACCGGCTTATCTGTTGGCTTCAGACAGCCCGGTGGTCGAGGCGTTTGCGCTTCGGAAAATAGGGGAGTGCTTCGGTAAGGAGTTGCAGCCGGACCGGCAGATAGCCATCCATGTGGGCAGTACACCGTATGAAGCGCTTTCGCTGATGGCGTGTTACATTCGTTCAGTTCAGCCTGCCATGAATATTCGCTTAGAGAGGAGGGGAGGGATGATTGTCATGGAGGTCGTCGAGTGGAATCCCCTGGCATTCTCCAACTTCGTTTCTTTGCTCAATGTAGAAGTGAGAAACAGATGTGGCATAGATCAGCAGAACAAGTTCGCTCCGTTCCTGTTGCAGTCCCAGTTCCGTAGAACCTTCCTTACTTTTCCGGATGTAGAGGTCTTCCTGAGGGTCTTCCTACATCAGTATCTTTCCGCGTTGAATCTTCCGGAACTGCACTTGATGTAGAAATCCAATAGAGATGTTGAATGGCTGAATATATGTCATAAAAAATAAACGAGGAAAGGAGATTTATAACACTCCCTTCCTCGTCATTTCCTCCTGTATCAGTTCAGCCTCTGTCACGGACAGTTTCGGCAAGTGTACCGTATGAGGACTTTCCTTCTGATATGCCCTCACATCATCAATCAGCAGCTGCCAGTCGTAAAGAAACTCCTGAGTGCAGCCGTGCTTCTGATAGATTTCCTTGGCTGCTGTTAAGATTTCTTCCGCACAGTTGTCATCACCTTGGAATACCACTGCCGATATTCACTCTTCTGCAGTTCCGCAACTACAGCTCATCTATGAGCATTTTTTTCGTTTCCCTCTTGTTGTCTGTACGGCTATACCGTTCGCTCCGGCAAATCCAGCAGGAACAGGGTGTGCCGGTAGCCTTGTATGGCATGGCCCATTTGACCTTTGCCAACTCAAACCAGTGAGGTGTTCGGTTCACGGTTCCGTCATCATTGACTATTGGCATCCATGAGTATGCTGCCATTCGCACCAGTCTTTTTTTGAAGACACGGTACATCTGTACCCGTCTCCACTTCTTGTTTCGTTGATTGTCCATCGTCTCTTTGTTTTAAAGTGATTAGGTGCAGCAATTCGATGTGTGCGTGATTTGTTTTGTCCATGACTGTATAGATTAGATTGTTTCAATTTCTTTTTCCGTGAGTCCGGTCACCTGCTTGATGGTTTCCATCTCATGACCTATGCTTTTCATTCTTTTGACTACTTTGGAAGCAGCATTTTTAGAAGAAAGCGCGATGAATATTTGTAGTTTCATCCACAAGACCTTTCACACTCACTCCACCATGACGTAGTTGGTACTGCGTCCGCCCTCTTCGGCTTTCTTTAATATTCCTTTCCCAACAAGGTCACGGATGTCATTGAGGGCCGTATCTGTAGAGCATTTTGCAATTTTTGCCCATTTACCTGTAGAAAGTTTGCCAAAAAAGCCATCAAATTGGAGGTTGATGAGCTTCCGCTGTCTCTCGTTGAAAGAGACATTTCGGTTGCGTTCCCAAAAATCAGCCTTGCGAAGCACGGAAGACAAAGTGTTTTCTGCAGCAGTTAATGCCTGTTCAAAACAATGCAAAAACCATAAAATCCATTCAGTAATATCACCGTCTCCATGCTGTGTACGTTCCAATACTTCGTAATACTCTTTTTGCAGCAGCTTCATTTCTGCAGATACAGAGTAAAAACGCTTGCCTGTATTCTCAGAGCGGGCAAGTAACATATCTGTCAAGGCCCGGGCTATACGTCCGTTTCCATCATCAAACGGATGAATGGAAACAAACCACAGGTGTGCGATAGCTGCTTTCAGTACGGTATCGATAGTCTCGTCGCTGTTTACCCACGAAATGAATCGGTCCATTTCAGCAGGCACCCTCTCTGCCGAAGGGGCTTGGTAGTGTATTTTTTCCTTGCCCATGGCCCCGGATATCACCTGCATTTCTCCACTGCGGTATTTACCCACTTCAATGCGGTATAGTCCGCTAATACCTGTGGGGAACAGTACATTGTGCCAGCCAAAAAGACGGTCAGCCGAAAGTGGGTGATTGTAATTTTGGGTGGCATCCAATTGCATTTCTACCACTCCTTCCACATAGCGTGAGGCAGAAACCATTCCTGCCATGGCAATTCCAAGCCTGCGTGCCAAAGATGAACGAACCTCCCCGAGATTTAGTTTCTCTCCTTCTATTTCTGAAGAGCGGACGAGTTCCATGGATATATTTGACAACACTGCATTGTCCTGAGAATCGAATCCGAGTGACAACATTCTGCCTATTATCATTCCCTGCTTCGATCGGACGCGCCCCAGCTCATTCATTACCCGCAAGCTGTCATAGCGGAATTTCCACCAATTATCATAATCATGAATGTATAACATACCATATAGTTTTGTACAAAAATAGAGTCTATTCGGTGAATAGACAAATTATTTGCCGAAAATATTCGGTGAACACGGGGATTATTCACCGAATATTTAATGTCTTATCCCAAAAAGGTTGGCCGTTTTGATATGAATGTGCAACATCACTTTAAAGAAGAAGTAAAAATAATCTACAACATAAAATGAAGGACAATATAGAAGGTTGAAGAGGAGAGACCGGCCCTTTCGATGGCATCGCGATATAAGGATGTCATACAGTTGAGAGCTTTGGATGACTGCTCATCCGCAACATGGTATTTATGAACCCACCCCCGTTCATTCAGTATGTCCATAAAGTCGTTGTCCTCCTTGTCCTTGTACATGGATTCCCATAGAGGGGGGTACGATAGATCCTGCAGTATGTCCTTCAGGCGGGGGTAGTCATCAATCGCTATATCGTCGATAGGCTGACCTGCCGCCTGTCTCTCATACAGAAGTTGTGCAGTCGTGAGGTTTTCCAAGACCTTTTCTGCAAGCGTCGTTGGAAATGCCACAGTGATGCTGTCGAAGGTTTGTCCACAAGACGAAATGACAGATGAAATCACTTCGATGCTTTCATCTACATACACCCCTTTGCGGTATCTGTTGATAATCTGTCTGGGGGTAAGGTGTTTCTTATTGTTTGGTTCGTCTTTCATTTTCTGTTTTGGCTTTACAATGATAAAACAATAATGGCAAACTGGCGGCTTCAAATACATTGTCCCGGAGGATGGGCAGGATGCTCTTGTCAGTGAAGATGGTCCGGCAGATGTCACAGTTGTGGCGGGTATGCCAGTTGAACTTTTGGCCGGTTTTCTTCTTCACGAATGCTAACACGTCTTGCGGACCTTCCGTGTAGAGCCATATTTTCAGCACATCCTCGAAAACCCGCTCATAGATGGTCTGGATGGGTTCATGATGGATATTGCCGAGTCTCATCTGTGGTATATGGCAGACACCGATGCCACAACAGGCATAGACCTCTCCATAGGGATTGATGATGATATCTTGGAAGAGGTGGTTGCAGGGTATTTTCTCTTCGGAATCCATAAGCCGCATTTTGAAATGTCTTGACTTTTTTCCTTTGTTGTCATACTCCATCCAATAAGGGGTAGAGAGTTGCAGTTTGTACTGGTTTATCAGTTCCGTCACTTCGTCATCCGCATTCAGGTCCCGGATGATTTCTGTGGGCAGTAGTTGGTTCTCTACCCTCAATTCGTTGACAATGCCCAGGCGGGCAGCTGCGACGGCTGCATGGCGGACACTCATCCAGGGCACATATCGGTTATGGTCTTCGCCGGTACTGAAACAGGCTGAAGTGAGTCCTTTGTTTTTCAATCGTTTCAGCGTGCGGTAAGCCCTGTCATAGTCGGTGGCCCAATAGGCATTGCTGACTATACTTGCTTTCAGGCCTTTGCTTTGGGCATAGGAGATGATCTTGTCCACCTCTTTTCCCAAAAGCATACACTCTCCTCCGGTCAGGCAAAGTTTCGTGATGCTGTCGGGATAGGCCTCCAGGCTTTTGTTCACATAGTCCTTCATTTCCTCAAAGGTCATGCTGCGTCCTTGTTTCGGATTGCATCCGAAACAGCAGTTGTCACAGGCTGCTGTACACCGTAGCGTTGCCAGCAGAGTGATGCCGGATGGTTTAATGGGTGTGATGTGCATAGTGTTCTCATTCCGTTTGGGCGATGTCCGCCGAGTTCAGTAAAAAAAGTGCCGCTCATAACGCATTATGTACGGCAATTTTTTACTTTCTGCTTTAATTTTCCTTTTTCAAATCAGACACTTTTGGGTATGTAAAACCACTATCAGCTGCATACGACACATAATCCTCCTCTTCCATCACGTAGGTATGCTCTCCTGTCCGTCCTTCCATATCAGTGATGTTGATCATAGTCGCATAGAGATACATGGCCATCGTCATATGCAGCCCTATCGTCACTTCTTCATCGGCAATGACTGGTGCATTGTGGCTTTCTTCGTTCCGCTGTGCATGCACGAATTCATAATATACCTTCATCATCGCCAGTTTCGGGTCGTCTGAAAAATGCAGTCGGTTTACATAGACGGCCTTGGCTGCATCCAAGAACTGCACAAAACCTCCGTCTGATTTAATAAGTTCAGTTTGATTGCTCATATAATAAATCTTCTTCATATAAGCTTCAAACCGGCTTAAAATCTGCTGTAGCCAATCTTGTTTGTCTTCCTCTCTTCCTTGGGTCCGGTAAACGAGGTTGATGGTTCGTTTGATTTTCTTGATGCCATCCAAAGAGGAGATGGTAGGTGTATCGAGCACCTTGAAGAACCATTCAATCACTTCCTCCAGCGGACGGAAACGGATTCCACAGAGTTCTTTGAAGTCTGCCGCGAACTCTTCGAGCAGTTTTTCCGAAAGCAGCTGCTCGTTGATTTCCGGATTGAGCTGTTCCTGCAGCCGCATGAGGATCAGGTTATCCAACTGCGCCTGAATAGACGGTTGCGACAGATACCGGCGTTGCATCTCACTGCTGTTGGCCGTGATGATGCCCAGTTCAGTAGAGATATTGTCATGAATCACCTGCATCTGCGTTTCCTCGTCATTGTTCAGCATCGAGTCACGCACTTCATCGTTTTCCTGCAGTTTGGTCACCACCTGACGGATCTGCTGGCGGACGGTATCCGGGTCTCCCCATTCAATGTCACCGAACACTAAGTTGAAGTCATCCACGATGCGCTCCAGTGTTTCCATATTGGGATCCTGTCCGCCTGTGCCGGCATCTCCCACCGGAATGGGATCCACCGTAGCATTCACGTTCTCCAATTTGATTTTCCGGTCTTCCCCTTTCACCACCCGGTACTTGTCAAAGTCCACCAGGTCGAGCAGTCCTTCGGTCCAGTCCTCCTTGCCAATCTTCGGCAGTTTGCGCAGCAGGAAGTGGAAGAACGTGTTCTTCTTTTCCCAGTCGATGCGCTGGATATCCATCAGTGCCGTGAGGAATTCATAGAGGCGGACAAACTGCTTCATGGCCGACTTCACTTCAATCTGCTGGTTGTTGTCGTCCGAATCAGACAGTTCCTTGAATCGCTGTACGCAAACATCCAGTATCGGGTCAATTTCTTCCCGGGGGGCTCCGCTCCAGTATTTCTGGTTGAAGAGTTCCACCTCTTCCTCCTCGTAAATCATCGACTGGTCGCAGACAGCCAGCTTGTCACTCAGCTTGTTCACGTCCGTTTCGTGACTCAGGATGGTCTTCTTATAGTAGCGCTGAAAATCCTCCTGAATGTCTTCGGCCTTGTTCACAAAATCCAATACATAGGTTTCCTCCTTCAGCGGGTGGCAGCGGTTCAGTCGGCTCAGCGTCTGCACCGTCTTCACATCCTTCAGCGGCTTGTCCACATACATCGTATGCAGCAGGGGCTCATCGTAGCCGGTCTGAAACTTGTCCGCCACAATCAGAAAGCGGTAGGCTCCGCTCCGGAAGGTCTTCTCGATGGCCGACGAAGGGAATCCGTTCAAGTCGGCTTCACACACCTGCTTTCCGCCATACTCCTTGGTTCCGCTGAAGGCAATGAGGAGCTTGTATGGGCTGTTCCGTTTGGCCAACAGCTCCTTGATGGTATAATAATAGTCAATGGCCCGGAGAATCCCGTTGCAGATGACCATACATCGGGCTTCACCGCCCATCTTGTGCGCCACATTCTCATGAAAATGCTCCACCATAATCCGTGCCTTCTTCGCCACGGTTTCCGGTCGGCTTTCCACCCATACCCGCAGTTTCTTGGCCGCCTGGTCCTTGTCGAATTCTGGATTTGCTTCCGTCGATTTAATAATCTTGTAGAAGCTGTCGTAGGTGGTGTAATGCTCCAATACGTCCATGATGAAACCTTCCTCGATGGCCTGGCGCATCGAATAGGTATGGAAAGCCTTGTGTCCTGTTTCCCCTTCTGCATTCGTATAGGGGATGCCGAACATTTCTAACGTTTTGTACTTAGGGGTAGCCGTGAAGGCGTAGAAATTGGTGTTCTTGGCCATCATGCGTCCTGCCACTACATATTCCAGCAGTTCGTTCAATCCGTCTTCATTGTCTTCCAGGTTCACATCCTTGTGGCCATAGCCGGAGAGCACCCGGTTCAGGGCACTTTGCATCGAGCCGCTCTGGCTGGAGTGTGCTTCGTCGATGATCACGGCAAACTGTCTTTCGGCGAGTTCCTTGCCCAGGGTCTGCAGGATGAACGGAAACTTGCAGATGGTGCTGACGATGATTTTCTTGCCTCCCGACAGCGCGGTCTTCAGGGCCTCACTGTCGTCGGCCCACTGCACGATGCTCTTGTTGTTGCAGAATGCGCGGATATTGTCGCGAATCTGCTTGTCCAGGTTCACCCGGTCGGTCACCACGATGATGCTTTCAAAGCGCGGAGTGAGTCCGTCCGCCTGCTTCATATTCACCAGCTGGAAAGCCAGCCAGGTGATGGAGTTGCTCTTTCCCGAACCGGCGGAGTGCTGAATCAGATAGCGTTTGCCGCCTTCATGGGCCGCCGTATCAGCCAACAGTGCCCGCACCGCTTCCAGCTGATGGTAGCGAGGCCAGATGCACTTTTCCTTGATCTTGCCTGTTTCGGCATCCTTTTCCCGGATCACCTGTGCATAGTTCTCCAAGATGTCGCTCAGCCGTTCCTTCTGCAGGATGTCTTCCCACAGGTAAGCCGTCTTCAGTTTGCCTTCAACTGCCGGGTTTCCCGCCCCGTCGTCCACTCCCCTGTTGAAGGGCAGGAACCACGATTTCGGTCCGGCCAGCGCCGTACACATCTTCACCTCGGCATCATCCACCGCAAAGTGTGCGGCACACCGCTTGGGCATATACAGCAGGTCTTTGGGATTGCGGTCCGTTTTATATTGTCTCACTGCACAATCCACATTCTGACACGACAGTTGGTTCTTCAGTTCCAGCGTGATGATAGGCAATCCGTTCAGCATCAGTACGATGTCCGGTCGTGTCTGGAGATACCGGAGCTGACGGACCACGGTCCACCGGTTCTGTCCGTAGGCAATGGCGGCCTGCACATTGCCGGCAGTAGGAATCGGATAATAGAGGTCGAAGGTTGTGGCATTGTGCTCCATGCCGTGGCGCAGCACATCCACCACCCCTCTCAGGGTAATCTGGTTGCGCAACCGCTCCAGGAACTTCCTCGTGTTGGCCGGACTGTCGTAGATACGGGCGCGTGTCACCTTATCCATCTGCGTATGCTGCAGAAAGGCTTTCAGCATCGTTTCATCCACGCAGAATTCCGGATTGAAGTCCTTGCTTTCGCCTTTCAGCCAGCGGGAGTTTTCCGCTCGTTCGCCTTTTTCATCAATCAGGTAAGCTTCAATGGTAGCTTCCAATTCTTTTTCTGAAGTATCTGTTGCCATAGTATAGGTGTTTTTTTTGATGAGATAAAGATTTTCATGAATCACAGTTGCGAACTTGTTCGGTACTTGTTCGGTACTTGTTCGGTGTGTGTTATGTTGTTTTATTTAATGCTTTGTATCATAGAAAATTATACTCACCGTTCATGTTTAAAATCTTATGTTCCCAGCATTCTGTTTTATTGGGTTGTAATATTTATTGTTTTTCCATCTTCTGATATTCAGCTTTGGTCATAATTCCTTCTTTCGCTTCTTCTATATTATCAGCATCCTTAAAAAAGATCCAATGAATGATGGGATTTCCTCCATATACCGAAGAATACGCTTGTTGAAAAATCCATCCTCTTTGTACCATATAATTGGCTGCATCTACCATACTATTGAATTTTATTTCTTCTCCATTCTCATCAACAAACTTAAGTTTACTACTTAAATCTCCCCACATATTGTATGAAGCTTTTGTTCCAAAATCAAAAATTATTTTCAGACCAGAGGAAAGTTCTTTTTCTATCCCCTTAACTTCACAATAATATCTCTGCTTAGCATAAATATGTCCTGTTAATGACATGAAGCAAAAGAACAACAACCATTTGCCGAACGCATATCTCACATGTTTCATATCTGTTTTATAGTTTTATTGTGATTATAATATTCTTCAATTTCTTTTATTGCCGTTTCTAAATCTTTTTGCTTTGCACAGCAAGCGTATTTATATTGGTCTAAATAGAAGTCATAATTACAGTCAACAGATGATTTAATCCAATCGTCAGAAGAAAAACTCAAATGTTCTTTTATTTGCTTCTTACTATTTAATAATTCTTGCAGGGATACATTATACTTCCTACTAAATAATAGCTCATAAAATCCTCCGACATAACCCAATGCCCATTTGAAATAATTCTCATCCTTAGATTTTAATTCATCTGCGTTCACGCCTTTATATTTACCAAAGGTTAGATTATTGCTTTCATCAAGGCAATTCCATTTTAGATTGTCAACATCTTCTATGAGATTCTCGATAAGTTCCCAATTTCCACATCCACAACAATCTATCATTTGTTCTTCCATAATACCATTTTCAGGTTTCCCATCGATTAATCTATATCCATAGGCTTCCCCATAGTGTCCTTTGGGTTTTACCCTTGTTACCATGTAGGAAAGATGATACCAACCATTTCTTCTTACAATAAAAGGAGTTCCCTTACCTAAAAATCGCCAAATATCAAATATATTCTCACTATTCATTATCATAGCTTTTGATATTTCTAAAATTAAAAATTAGTCGTTCATTACTTTCACTTTTCCGGTCACTACGTCGCTGATCAGACGCTGCTTATATTCCTTCAGCTTCTCTATCTGCGAGCGTTCTGCTTGGCAGAGTTGGTTGATGCTGGCAACTTTGGAGTCGAGGTAGGAGACGATTTCTTGTTGCTCTGCATAAGTTGGAATAAGTAGGGATGCTTTTTTGAGGATTCCTCTACTTATACTGAATACTTTAACTCCATTTACAAGTGTTTGAACTTGTGATTTCCACTTTTTTGATTGGAAAAGATAAGCGTAATACTTTGGCTGTAAAATGTCTTTTGGTCTGACTATTATGGTGTGGTAGCCTGCAAAAATGCTCTCGTTTCGATCATTAAATGCAAAGTTTCCACATCCTTCTATATCTTCAGATGTATCAGCAAAAACAAAATCATTCTTATTTAAAAGGCACTGTGGACTTGTTCCTAAATATTTATGATTTACATATCTAACAAGACTGTCATCCATTGTAGTCCCAATATTTCGTTTTGAATGAATTTGACCATAACTGATAACAGCAACTCCTTCTGTGGTTAAATCAGCTTTTGTAATAGGCAATCCTTTTCCGTAAGAAAAATGCCTTCCAAAGGGTTCAATTTTCCAATGCTCCGGAATCATCCCAATCCACTTCACTCCCGAATCCTTCATCGGCACGTCTTTATGGATGCCGCGCGTAACCGCCTCTGCAATGATGGTTTGCTTCAATTCTTCCAATGCGGCAATCTTCTTTTCTGCAATGGAAATGTATTCATCTATCTTAGCTACTTTGGAGTCTAAGTAGGTGACGATGGCCTCTTGCTCGGGGAGAGGGGGAATAACGAATCTTGTTTCTTTCAGTTCATCTTGGTTAATTTTGGGCATTTTTACTCTATCAGCAACGATGTTTTTGACCGAAGAAAGAAAAGCCTTAGACAGCATATAATACTTGATGAATTCTGTCTTTTCTTCAGTGCTTATCGGGTACATGTCTGCACTACATAATCCATCTTCTGGAGCTATTGTTACTTTATTAAGTAAAGGACGAATTTTTGAATATAAAATCTGCCCTTTGTAAAACCTATGATTATCACTATCAATATTGGCTTCTGCCACGGTTTTAATCTTTATAATTTTTCCAGAATCTTTTTCTATAGAGTCAGGAGATATTTGTAGCATTTCTAAGTTTTCAAACGGGTGTACCAAATTGCATTGTACTTTCGCTATCCTTCGAAAAGGAACACTTTTCCAATGCCCCGGAATCTCCCCAATCCACTTCACTCCACTATCCTTATATTCACTATATCGCTTCATGCTCAATCCTCCAAAATAGCATTCAACAAACCATCCGTCATCGCCTCCAGTTCACGGATTTCTGCAGCGATGGCATCGCGAGAGCGGAGTTCCACCGGTTTATAGAAATACTTTGTGAATGACAGTTCATAGCCGATGACGGTCTTGTCTTCATCCACAAATGCATCGGGTGCATAGGGTAACACCTCATTCTCCATGAAGGCTTTGATGCCGCCGGGGTACAGCAAAGGAATCTGTTCCGTGTCGCGCAGGTTCGGGTCCACTTCGCCTTCCACTACTACAGCTGTAGGGTCTGCTTCTGTAATCAGCGGACGCAGTTTCTTCAGCAAGGCGGCTTTCAGTCCCAGCGCTTTGGCATACTGGTTCCAGTCGTTCAACGGAACAGCGGGAGATACCGCCTTCATCGCCTCTTGACAAGTGGCGATTTCCGCTTCCTTCAGTTTACCTGCCGTCAAGTCCCCGTCCGGGTTGACGCGCAAGCGCAATGGCCGTTCCACCGTCACCTGCCAGTAACCGAATTCCCGGTTATCGAAAATCTTGCTCTGCTCGTTCTCCTCAAAGTTCATCAGCAAGTCCACAATCGCCTGTCGGTTCTCCTCGTTGGTCTCACAGTTCTTGTTGCCCAGGTTCTTGCGCAGCGGTGTTTTGATGGCCGTTGCATCAATCAGCTGCACCTTCCCTCTCCGGCGTGCTTCCTTGCGGTTCGTCACCATCCATACAAAGGTACCGATACCCGTATTGTAGAACATATTCTCCGGCATGGCAATGATGGCTTCCAGCATGTCATTCTCAATGATGTAACGGCGAAGGTTGCTCTCACCGCCATCCGCATTTCCCGTAAACAGCGAAGAGCCGTTGTGGATTTCCACAATGCGCGTGCCCTGCTCATCGTCCATCATGCGGCTCACGTTGTTGGCTAAGAAAAGCATCTGCGGATCCCCGATGCCCGGCACAAAGCTCACCTCTTTGCCGCCTATCTTTCCGTAGAAGCGCGGGTCAGAAATTTTGCTTTTGTCCGTGCCACAACCCATTTCTTCCAAGTCTGCTTTCCAAGGCGTACCGAAAGGAGGATTTGAGATGCAGAAATGGAACTTCTTGCCCGGATGGCCATCATGACTGATAGTGCTGTCGTTGGCAAACCGCATCCGGCTGATGCCATTCTGGCGATAGGTAAAACTGGTGGCATTGCCGGACAGCATCAAATCCGCCTTGCAGGTGGCAAAGGTTTCCGGCTGCAGTTCCTGACCAAAGAGTTCGGTCGTCCAACGCTTACGATAGTGGGCGGAAAGTTCCTCAATGCGTTCCTGGGCAATCGACAGAATACCACCGGTACCGCAAGCCCCGTCGTAGATGCTGTAGCGCTGGTTCTTGAGGGTCGGAGCTACCGGCAGAATGGCCAAGTCGGCCAGCAGACTGACGTAGTCGCGCGGCGTATAGTGTTCTCCGGCTTCCGTCACGCTGAAGTCTTCATTGAATTTCCGGAGCAGTTCTTCAAACAGCGTACCCATGGTGTGGTTGTCCAGTGCCGGCAGCTTTTCGCGCAGTTCTTCCTGACCGGTTTCTTCGTTCAGCACCGTTTCCATCACCGGAGCGGAACCTAAGTTGATGTTCTCGTCCGTCATCTTCTCGATCAGCAGTCCCAACCGACCGGCTGCAGACAGCTTCTCCACATAATGGCGCAGGTCGAACTTGCTGATGATGTCCTGCACATGCGTGCTGAATCCGTCCAGATAGGCCTCGAAGTTCTGGCGCAAGCGCGTGTTGTCCGTTTCCGAGCGCAGCATCTTCATGGTGAAGGCAGACGTGTTGTAGAACGGATAGCCAGTGAGCTGACAGAGCTGCTGCTCCTGACTCTCTTCGGGCATCATCTTAAACTCTTCGGCCCGACTGAAGTTCAGCACCGTTTCCTTCGTAGGCTCCAGCAGGAGGTCGAGTCGGCGCAACACAATGAAAGGCAACGTAATTTTTTTGTAATCTCCTTTTTCGAAGGCCTGCACAAGCACATCGTTGGCGATGTTGAACAGGAAGGAGAACAGGCGGCTGTATTGAGCTTGGTTCATATTGTATATTTTAATTTTCAGGTTCTATAAATTCTTTGGCGAAGTAAAGATAGTCACATTTATCTGATTTATTGATGACTACGTTCTTTAAAATGACTTTTTTGTTTTTTAAACTCTCATATAAGTGTTTGTTACACAAAACGCTACAGTCTCCGTAGAATACATTGTTCTTATCGTCGAGCTGCAGTATGACTTCTTTTCCTTCGTATTGAGCCGGATTCAAATAGGTGCAGGTCTTGAAATCATCTTTGTTATCCTCATATTTTTCAATGGTTTCCTTCAGCCATAAAATGATACCACATAGAATCATACAGAGTCCGAATAAGACATAGTGAGATTTTCCTGTTCGGAACAGGTCTTCTATTATCTCTTTCTCGGCATCGGTAATGTCCACGGTATGTGAGTGGATATTGCCAAGTTCCAGGATGTTTTTGATACCGTTTTCAATTATAGGTGTGGCCAACCTGTCATTTTTAGATCCGTATCGTACTTGGGCTATTTCGGCTGGCTTTCCTGCCAGATACAAAGAACATTGGTTCAGATTGACCTTGCCTTTTTCCTGGCATTTGTCGGGTATCAGACCTGCATGGATGGCTGCCCTAAACAGATGCTCTAAAATTTGTCTGAGTCGTGTGTAAAAATACAAAGGCTTAAAATCCTTGTGCTTTTCTCTGAAATGAAGGGCTGCCAATATATTGGTCAGATCTTCCTGTGCAGCCTGCTTGTCTATGCCTTCCAGCGAGTTGATGGCTCTGAAAACATCGGCATGCAGGCTTGTTCTGATCCGTACTTCATCCGAAATAGAAGCAATCAATTTGACTCTATTGAACAGTTCCCCTCTGTCAGTGGCTTTGCTATAATATTTCTTATGGGTCTTTTCTGTCCATCCAGCATCCCACTGCATTCTTTCCTTGTTGATGAGATCGTTTAGAGGACCACATTCAGATCCTCCGGCAGACAATATAAACCAAGGTACAGTCCTTCCCCTCTCAGACGCGTGCCTGGCTATGTCTGCAAGCACCTGGCTTAGGAAAGAAACGCTGTTGGCCGTATCATGCTTGGTGAGCTTGCATTTCCCGTCTAAGATGATGGCTTCCCATCGGTTGTAATCATTGAGCAGTTCTTTCTCTGCATCTGCCCAACACTCAAATGGAGCCAGATTGATTCCATTCAGTTTGGCTAGGTTTTTATAGGGTACATGAAGCTGTACTTCATCATCTACCCATAAAACCTCTATGTATCTTGTGCTTTTATTCTCCATCTAACATGTTTTGATGAAAGGTTATGATATAAGTCACCGTAAACTCTTTATCAGGCGTAGAGAGTATGGATACGGTAGCATGGTATCTTTCCAGAATGCTCCGGGTATCGGCACATCCTATGCCGGAGTGATTTTCTCCGGCAGAAGCTGCACTGAATCCGTAGAGAAAAATATCGTCAGGATTTATATCGGCTGGTATCGGATTTCCGTTATTGGAAATGCGTATTTCATAACAGTCGATGTCGATGAAGGATTCTTCAAACCTGATTCTATAATCCTTCCGTTCGGGGTCCGTAAAACCATGGGAAACCGCATTGGATACGATATTCTCAAAGACTGTTTCCATGGCTTTGGGGGCAAACTTGAGTTTGGCCCAGCAGTCTATTGGGATTTCTTTGTATTGCTTCGGATCATACTGTTCTTCAAAACTGAAGCGGGTGTCCCGATGTGTTTCTATAAAATGGTGAATGAAACTTCCCGGCTCAAGCTCCTCAGCTTCTCCAAAATCGTATTCTATATCAGAAAGGTGATCCAGCTGTTGGGCGATTAAATTTACCTGACGCTTCATGATTCCCATAACATCTCCCACGGTCATCCCATTGTCGGGGTTAATGACATCTTCCCTGTTCAGGTGACCTTCCTTGATTTCCATCATGGCACACAGTATTTCCCAGTTTGCGGAGAATGCACTAAAGCCTTGTCCCATCCGGTGCTTGCGCGAACTTATCTCTTTTTTATAGGTTCTGAACATATCATTGAGTCTCTTTTCCGAGTCAGACATGTTCTGATGGATATCATCCTTGATGATTTGTTCCTGCTGCTTGAGTGAGGGTAGAGAAATTTGAAGTGCAAGGAAATCCTTTTGGCATAAACGCCTGATCAGGGTCGCATCTGATAGCGCTTCAATCTGCATGGCTGTGCTTTCCTCCAATAGAGCTTTCAGAAGGAATTCTTCTGAAACTAGGTTTATTGCGCTCTCTTTCAATTTGAATGGAATAATCTCTCTGTGCACGAAATATGCTTTGCCGTAGCTGTTGACCAGTTGGCCTACGCGTAAACTGGTTCCGAAGCAACTGAATAAATAGCAGTCTCCTTCCATAACACTGAACGAAGGCTTCTGATTTTCAGATAGGAGCGATGGATAGTTTAGGCTACAATTAAGGTAATTGGTGGACAAGTCTTTAAGGTTCACTGTCACAGTTTCTTTAAGAGCCGTTGATGAAGGTAGTTGTTTGGTGCAAAGGGTAATGATTTCACTGAGTGTAACAAGCTTTTCTCCTTTCTTAGGTTCTACAATCTTGTCAATCAGATATCTGGATGGTTTCAGACTCAGGTTGGAATCAAGTTCTTCCGCTCTGCCTGTCCATACCTGTTTATTGTCTTTGCTTGCTATGGCCGAGACAATCCTTTTGGCACATGAGTACATAGATGTATTCTTCGATCGGTTCGAGAATTCTGTATCTACCAGCATGATTTCATGCGGGTCTCTTTTGGATACTTTTAAGAGCACCATCTGTACATTGGTTACAGATGGAAACAGGGGTGGCAGCTGAATAATGGTAATGCCGGTTTTCTGGGCGATGAGACTTTCTCTGAAAGACTTGTTAGACATCAGGTTCATCACTGCTGCAGGAAGGAAACAGTATAGTTCTCCTTTTTCCGAAAGTATATACTCCGTGTATTCGCAGATGCTTCTCAATATTTTGGCTTCATCTTTAACTCCAAACAAGGGGTAAAAAGCAAAGATGTAGTCATACCTATTCTGCTGCATCATACACTCTGTGGTGCGATACGCATGGTTGATAATCAAATTGTCAGAACTGTCCAATGAGTCTGCGAGTATTTGCATGAATGCCCACATGTTGCTATATACGAGCTGTACATCACAGTTCAAATGAGACATTCCTGTCATCAGATTGGGCTGTTCAGTAGCTGTGATGAGCACTGAAGATGTTTCATCCGCATGGGCCAGCTTCAGCATCAAATCAATAGCTTCGTTGGGTAGGATAAGCAAATGATGGGGGTTATACTTGTCTATGACACTCTTGCTAAGACAGTATTGTATTACCGTTCGGTATTCCGCTTCCAATGTCGATAAGTCCGCATTGCTTGGGAAGACCGTTTCTGCAAACAGATGGGTATAATGTTTGACACTTTCCATCACATCCTTATCCGCATCTTCTCTTCGGGAATATAGATAGGCCACCAGCATTCGGTTGGGCTCTGTGCTGATTCCCAATCGCTGGATGGAATCCAGCATGTTATCTACAATCTTCTTGGCCTTAGCTGAAATGATTTGAGTATTTGACATGAGCAAAAAATAAGAATGGTTTCTAACTGAATGATTTCTGATGGCAAAGTTATCTGCAATAGGCGCAGTCTATCTGAACCTGTCATATCTTTCTCCCATTATCCAGATTCTTTCCTGCAATTTCTTCCGTATCCGTTCAGGTTCGAGCACTACTACTTTCTCACCGAAGGATAGCAGTTTCTGATAGAGTTCATAGTTTTCCTGCACTTCGATCTGTATCACCCTGCTATTGTCTTCCCGTCGCTCGATGACTCGCTGTGAGCCATGAAGGGGTTTTGTTTTGATATAGTTGTATTGCTCCCCATCTACCCATAGTTTAATGGGTTCTGCTTTCTTCTCCTCTTTAACGGTTACACCTATCACATCTTCAAAGTATTCACCGAAGTTCCATTTGGTGTTCTCTATATAGACACCGGCTGATTTCCTTACTTCTTTGATGCGGTCCAGGGCGAGGGTGGATAATTTCATAAGACCTGAATCTAACCCGAACAAGAACCATCTGTTGTTATACTCTTTCAGATAATATGGATGTATCTCCTGTTCTGCCGGGGTTTCTTGCTCGAATGGCTGATAGCTTATCTCTAGAACCTGCTTCTGGGTTATCGCTTCAAAAAGAAGGGATATATACTGTTTCCCTTCTGCAAAGCGGTTGTCTTCAAAACTGATGATGGATTCGCAGTTCGGAGTTGCCATGAATGAGGATTTGAATCTTGTCGATAATTCTTCCAGCCATTCAAATTGAGGCAGTCCTTTAAATCTGCTCAGCACCTGGATGGTTTCGTTCAGTTTCGAGAGTTCTTCTTCTGTCAGTCCGGCATGGTAGATTGAAAATCCTTCTTTCTTATAATAATAGTACTTGTTCCTGCCGCATCTCTCTTCCACAATCTCACCGCCGTAGGCATGCCATCTGTTTTCGATAGCCTGCATGTCTCCTCTGATGGTGTTCAAAGAGGTGACCGGCCCGTAGCCTTCAAACTCCAGCGCCCTGTTGCAGGCTTCCATGATATCCTTGGTGCTGTATTTCCGTTTTCTGTCGCTTAGGCATTTATCTATCACCATTTCGCGGATGGATGCATTCTTCAAATTGGCCATATTCTTCTATTTTTTTTACAAAGATACGAAATAGGCTCAATTAAATCGAATGTATTGGATGTTATTTATTTCACAGGCAAATTTCGACTATTTTCCGAAGACTTTATATTTGATGCGGACAGTGAAACAACACTTTGATTGACAATAAAAAGCCCCCAAATTGGGGGCTTTCGTGATCGTATGAACCTCACGGTCAATATGGTCATTCAAAGCTTCATTATTTTTAAATTCTTATTCTACAAATATACTAATTCTTTTTTGAAATACAAGCTTTTATCGAAAAAAAACAGCTGCTTCCCATAGGATTTTTCTAGGGCTGCAATCCAAACTGCTTCTCATACTTGTTCTGGATAACTGTATCTACCATTTTCAGGCATTTCCGGTATTCCTGCTCGTTTTTCAGATATATCTCATTGCTTTCCACTGCGGCTCTAATCAGCCTGAGATTTCCTCTTTCGAAGAGAAACTTGTTCCATTCCCCGTAATCAAAGTAGGTATCCGGCACAAACTTGGTCAAAGGTGAACACAGCGGTATTCCTTTCCTTGCCTTAAACATGTCTTGTATAATCCAGATTTTCAACAGTTCAAAGTATTCGGCAAACTGGTTGATTTTCATCTCCTGCCTGGAGATGAAGGTTTTGGCAATTCCTCCATCTTCGTTGATCCAATCACCGAAAATCATGCCGTCGTAGCAGTATGCTCTTACGTTCTCTCCTTTTTCATTGCCGAAGAAACAGCAATTGCAGTTCAGGATAAAGAAGAGTTTCATCATATCTTTTCCGGACATGGCAATCTGTTCCGGGTGTATCTTCAGAAATCTTTCTCGGTATCTGTCAAAGAAATGGGAGGGGAAAAGAAATACCTGTCCATCCACGACGGTTCCAGCCCAGGGCTTTCCCTGATAAGTAAAGAGCAGGGTAAGCGAAGAGGTGACAATGTGGGCTTCCTTCTTGCTCACTGCGTAGAAAGAGAGATACCACTCATTGTGCCTCCGTGTTTTTATGGTGGTATCCCATAGCCAGGGGAATTGAGTTCTTTTCCGTATCGTTTTTCTGAATTTTGGAGAGAAAGCGTTCCATCTGCCGCTCACTTCTTTGAAGTCAGTCTTGATTTCCCGAATCAGTTCTTCCAATGTCATGGTATCAAGTATCATAAGGCAAACATTTTCAGTTTAAAAGATTGTCAGGAGGAAAGGAGACTCACATCACTCCCTTCCTCGTCATTTCTTCTTGAATCAGTTCCGTTTCTGTTAAGGATAGCTTTGGTAGATGCACCGTATGAGGACTTTCCTTCTGATAAGCTTTTACTTCTTCAATCAGCAGTTGCCAGTCGTAAAGGAATTCTTTACTGCAGCCGTGCTTCTGATAGATTTCCTTGGCTGCCATTAAGATTTCTTCCACACAGCTGTCGTCACCCTGGAATACCACTGCAGGTATGTCCTTATGGATACAGTTTCTCAGCAATCTTATCTGGTCCTTCATCAGTCATTCAATTTGCTGACCTGGCCCATGAATTCCTTGGCCGGCTTGAATGCCGGAATGTTGTGTGCCGGAATGATGATGGTTGTGTTCTTTGAGATGTTGCGGGCCGTCTTTTCAGCACGTCTTTTGATGATAAAACTACCGAATCCTCTCAGATAGACATTCTCTTCTTTCTCTAATGATCCTTTGATGGACACCATCAGACTTTCCACGATAGCCGAAACGCTCTGCATATCGCATCCGGTCTGGTCGGATATTTTCTTACATAGTTCTGCTTTAGTCATTTTCTTATAGGTTTTTGGGGCTGCAAAGATACGCAATCTTGCTTAATCTTCATTGATTTTTAATGCTTTTCGTTTGCAGTCTTCTGATGAAAACCGTATCTTTGCAGCACTTCATAAAAGACAGGGTCTTGTCTTTACATGCTTCCCGTTATATAATGACTTTTTTATTTATGCCCCATTGCGGGTTCATCTTTAAATATTTTCAATATGGATATTAGTTTGATTGGAGCCAATGCCGGTTCTGTATGGAACGCATTGCACGAAAACGGTGAGTTGGATCTTACCAAGTTGAAGAAAGAAACCAAATTGTCTGAAGTTGAAATCCTGGCTGCCATCGGCTGGTTGGCCAGAGAGGGTAAAGTGAAGTCAGAAGAAACAAAGAAGGGACGTAAAACCGTTGAACTTTTTTCTTTGGCAGATTAATAAAAACGGGGTGAGCCACATTTAACTCACCCCATTTTTATTTTTCAATATCCTGGATTCTGCGAAAGAGACAGATTTCCATTTATTTCACTTTGAGGGAAAGGCATAAGTAATTCATGCTTTTGACAGTTCTAGTAAATAATAGTTTATTCCTAGTTATTTGTTTCGTTGAGTTTTGGCTCTTTTTGATTTTATTTTTATCTTTCTGATTAAAATGGTGAGTATTATTTGTTTATTATTCAAATATTTTCCTTGTTTATTATGACTTATAATGACAATTTAATATTAAGATATTTATATGGTCTTGATGAAAAGCGAGATTATCCACAGAGTATAAAACGCTTTTTAATGGACGTTGGTAGTGAAATAGATGAAGATCGTGAATCAGCTATAAATGAATTGTATGGGTTGAAAAATAATTGTAAGAAGCTTGCTGTTCTATCCAAAAAATTTGTTGATGCAATGGATAAATCTTATATGAAGTTCACCCAGTTTCACATGGATATTTTATCAGAATGCGATGGAGAAAATGGTGTAATAAAAAGTCCGTATTTTTTAGAAGGTTCTTTTGTCGTTTACTCTATAAAGAATGCCTCATTATCTTTATGGGTGTTTCACAATCTGCCAAATTCAAATAATTAGGGTGTCCAGTTTGATGTTCCGGTTTTTAGATCAAAATAGATATTACACAAGTTTCAAAGCACTGATAATCATGTCTCTTCAAGATATGTTGACCTAATGAATTAGCTACACTTTTTAATGTGTTAAAATTGCACCTAAATATAACACTGCTCTAGTTTATAATCAACATCTTAAGTTGTTAAATCAATGTCAAAAACGAGAACGTAGAACTGGACACCCTATCAAATAATAATTTTATGGCAGTTCCTTCATATTATATAATAGTAAATCCAAAGGACAAGATAAAGGGGGCAGGTCATCAATTGGATTGTATGATAATGCCAATGATTGATGGGTGTCAAGAGGCAAATTTAAGAGATTACATGAATATGGTTTTAGATTATCTTTGTTTGCGACAGTGGGCAGAGATTGAGATAGCCGAAATTAAAACTCAACAAAAGAAATCGTTAAAAGGGAAGAATAAAACTTCTTTTCAAGACGGTATTTCATATTTTATATTTGATAGTAAGTGGTTCACAGAGGTTTGCAATAATAACGAATTTATTGTAAGTGGTCATTTCAGATTACAACCTTATGGGGATGGTAGTAAAAGACTTATTTGGATAAATGAATTCAAAAAAAATGGTTATCATCGAAAGGCTTTAATTGAAAGAGCAAATGACGGAGAACAATTCATTTAATAGGTTATTTGCCACGAAAGTATAATATAGAATCGTTACGCTTAGTTTCTTCCCTAAGGTAACGATTCTAATACGTTTAATTTCTGTTTTATAATGATCCTATGATTGTTTCATAAAACCATTCCAACAAATCTTTTACATCCATCATTGTTGCTACTGCTTGTTCTCCTTGCTCCTGTATTTTGTACATGAACCATTTGAAGCGAAATTCTATTTTTTGTATCATAAATTATTTAGCTTAAGGTTTAGGTAATAGGTTGTTAAAGTGCCTACTACTCCCTAAAAGCTTTTTTCGCTTCTGCTTCTGCGAAGGTACTTTTGTTGTTTCGAAAAAAAAGGACATGAATTTGGACTGTTGATTCATAGTAGTTTACGTATTGCCATGCTTTGAAATATCTAAAATAAATTATAGGTTTATATAGATATACTAAAGCAAGGGTTACACCTTATATAATATAGGCGTAACCCTTGCTTTAGTATCCAAAAATACTATCTTTGCAAAATCAAGTCTAATTTGGATATATGGGAGAAAAAATAGGATATGCGCGAGTCAGTACGAGAGAACAGAATCTCTCGTCTCAAGAGGATGCACTCAGCAAGGCCGGATGCATTCGGATCTTCACGGACAAGATTTCCGGAAAAGAGTTCAATCGTGAAGGTCTGAAGGCTTGCATGGATTATCTGCGTGCGGAAGACACTTTGGTCATTTACCGTTTGGACCGTTTGGGTCGTTCCGTTAAGGAAATGCTTGATCTTTGTGCCCAGCTCGAAAGCCGGCGCATCAAGCTGGTCTCCCTGCAGGACAATCTCGACACATCCACGGCAGTTGGCAGGTTCACCATGCAGATCCTGGCATCCCTGGCCGAGTATAACCGCAACCTGATTCTGGAGGGATGCAAGGCAGGCATCGAAGCTGCCCAGAAACGGGGTGTGAAGTTTGGCCGTCAGACTGGTGTCAAGATGAAGAAACCCAAGAAGGAAGCGGTCATTACCATGTATAGAGCCGGTACATCCATCAAGGATATTATGAATATTACTGGAATAAAGTCTATCCAGACAGTTTATAACTATTTGCATGAGGAAGGAAAATCTCCTAATAGAAGGCATATTATTCCTTAGGAAACAAAAATTATTGTTTTATGACTAATATTAATAAAAAAAGTATTGGTTGCATCTTTCTTTGGATATTTTGTTTAACTTTGTGCCTATCTACCACTGATTAACTTAGTTGGTTATAAAATTATGAAGGAAACGTTATAGTCTTAAAGATTATACAGTTCCACGTTTCTAATGTTATATTAGTTTTCTTTGGGACTGGGGATGTTATGTTATTATGAAGAAATTTTTTTCATTTTTGATTCTTTTAGCATGCTGTATTACAGCATTTGCTTTTGAAACTAATTTTAATTTCAGTTTTAAGGAGCAAAAAGATGCGGATGCTTACCAGCAATATGTAGGACAATCTTTTTTTGTACGTAAAGCATTTGGTTCTTTAGAAACATGGAAGAAAACTGGTTTTAATTTTAGTGATGATTATTTAGGGAAAACGTATACTATTACTAAGGTTACGGTTAAAGATGTTACTGTCAATAATGAGCCAAATAGAGAAATCGCTATTGTAGCGGTGGAGAATGGAACAAAAAGAAAAATAAAATTCAAAGGGTATGAAGAAGTTTCTGTAAAAGTTAGTCTTTGGTCTGGAATTAAGCAATGGCCTTTAATTTCTTATATGCCTATTGTATTCACAGAACCATTTGATGAATATAAGAAGGAAAAATTGGGTTCTATTATAGAGCATGAGATGGTTAAAGACACTTACGAAGTTACGGACGTTTTTATTGGAAAAGGGGTTGGAAAAGACTATGCTTGTGCTGTCCCTAATTTCACTGTTAAGAATGTTCGTACTGGTGAAACTGTTTCTTGTCCTTCCTCAGAAGTTAATACTCAACCTTTTCAATTTGCTTTAGAAGGTAATTATACTACAGCTCTGACTAAAGTTGAAAAGCCAGAAGATTCAGCAGAACGCTACGGAGAAACAAAATTAGTTGAGGATGAAGGTGTTAATAAGTACTCCTATAAGGATAATATTATTGATATACTAATTTTTGGCACATCTGAAGAATTCCATTTTACACTTAAAAATGTTTCAGATCATTCAATCAAGGTGGTATGGAATGAAGCTGCATTTGTCGGATTAGATGGCTCTTCTTCGAAAATAATGCATGTTGGTACTAAGTTCTCTGAAAGGGAAGGTAACCAGCCTGCTACCACTATTATTAAAGGCGCAAAAATAGAAGACTTAGCGACCCCAACTGCCAATGTATATTACTCCGATGGTGTAAAAATTGGTTATGAAAGATTTGGTAATGGATGGAAAACAAAAAAAATGGTTCCTGAAGTTTATAAAGGAAAAGAAGTCGGGGATCTTCGTTTGATGTTACCTATTCAGGTAAAAGATGTCATTAATGAATATACTTTTGTTTTTAAGGTGTATTATTCTTATAAGCATCCCGAATTGTTAAAGGCTGAAAAATTATAATTAACTAATTAGTGGTATGCCTTTGGGTGTACCACTTTTTTTTGATATGAGATATTTGTTTTTTTTCTTCTTCCTAGCTCAAAGTGTTTTTTTAACTGCACAAAGTCATTTGACCTTTATGGGGATTGAAATATCTGGTCATGAAGATGAGTTTAAGAAACATCTAGAACAAAAGGGTTTCGAGTACTTAAGCTCTTATGAACATTCTCATGCATTTTTCGGTAAATTTGCTAATGAATATGTAAATTTATTGGTTCTTTCTTCTCCAAAAACAAATGTTGTATGTAAGGTAATTGTTCAATTTCCACAAAAGGAGAAATGGTATGATTTAAAAAGAGATTATTTCAATAAAAAAGAACTTTATAGTAGTAAGTATGTTTTAGATAAGGATTTTGAATTTTTTTCATCTCCATATGAAGATGGTGATGGTTATGAGATGAGGGCAATTGCATCAGAAAAATGTACGTACACTACGTTTTTCCTAGCTCCTAATGGTGGTATTATTCTGGAAATAGATAAAAAAAAGCGTATAGTAGTATCTTATGAGGATACTTTAAATACACAATTATCAAAAGATGAGCTTTTCGAGAAAGCCTTTGATGATATATAACAAGATGCTAAAAATTTCGGATAAAGGTCCTTGTCTCTAATATCTAATCAAACAAATTGATTTAAAAATCACGTTAGACAGGCATATTTAGGTCAGTTGCATAGTTATTATTGAGGCTACTCACATAAGTGCTTAGAAAAAAATGCTAATGGAAGGCAAAAGGAAACTTTGATGAATCCTACGCAGCACACCTATATAGCTATCGACCTGAAGTCGTTCTTCGCTTCGGTGGAGTGTGTGGAGAGAGGACTGGATCCGCTCACCACCAACCTCGTCGTGGCCGATGCTTCGCGTACGGAGAAGACCATCTGCCTGGCGGTCACCCCTTCGCTGAAGGCATACGGCATCGGTGGCCGTGCCCGTCTGTTCGAGGTGGTGCAGCGGGTGCGGGAGGTGAACCGGCAGCGTTGGCACCGCAGCTATGCGCATTGCCTGTCCGGAAAGTCCAGCAATGCCCGGGCGCTGGAACAGCATCCCGACTGGGAGGTGGACTACATCGTGGCTCCGCCCCGGATGGCTTATTACATCGAATACAGCCGGCGGATTTATGAGATTTACCTGAAGTATATCGCACCGGAGGATATTCATGTGTACAGCATCGACGAGGTCTTCATCGATGTGACTTCGTATCTGCTGACCTACCGCATGACGGCACACGAACTGGCCATGACGATAATCCGCGATGTCCTGAAGCAGACGGGCATCACGGCTACGGCAGGTATCGGTACCAATCTCTATCTGTGCAAGATTGCTATGGATATCGTGGCCAAGCACCTTCCAGCGGATAAGGATGGGGTTCGCATTGCCGAACTGGACGAGATGGAATACCGCCGCCGGCTATGGGATTACAAGCCGCTCACCAAGTTCTGGCGGGTGGGAAAGGGAATTGCCGAACGGCTGGCTCCTTACGGCATCGATACCATGGGCAAGATTGCCCGCTGTTCCCTGGAGAACGAAGACCTGCTTTACCGTCTGTTCGGAATGAACGCAGAGCTGCTGATTGACCATGCCTGGGGCTGGGAGCCCTGCACCATGCAGGCGGTAAAGGCCTATCGTCCGGAGACCAACTCGTTCAGTACCGGACAGGTATTCCAGTGTGCCTACGATTTCCGGAAGGCCAGGGTGGTGATCCGCGAAATGGCGGATGCCGCCGCGCTCGACCTGGTCAGCAAATGGATGGTCACCGACCAGCTGGTGATGACGGTCGGCTACGACATCGAATGTCTCACCGACCCGGCTATCCGGTGCCGCTACCACGGTCCCATCACCACGGATGCCTACGGACGCGAAGTGCCCAAGTCGGCCCATGGTACGACCAACCTCCCCTGTCAGACTGCTTCCTCAAAACTGATTTCCGAGGCAGTGGTCGGTCTTTTCGACCAGATCGTGCAGCCCGACCTGCTCATCCGTCGGCTGAACCTGAGCATCAATCATGTGGTGGCCGAATCGGAAAAGAAAGTGCTGCAGCCCCAACCGGTGCAGCTGGACCTCTTCACCGATTACAATGTGGAGGAAGCCCGGCAGGCGGAACAGTCCGCGCAGCTGGCCAAAGAACGGCGCATCCAGGAAACTTTGTTGACCATCAAGCAGAAGTACGGGAAGAACGCCATCCTGCGCGGCCTGAATTTTGAAGAAGGGGCCACAGCTGTCGAACGTAACAAACAGATAGGAGGACACAAAGCATGACCCACGCATACGATGACATTATCCACCTGCCCCATCCGGAGCCGAAACACCATCCCCGGATGAGTCTGGAGGCCAGGGCAGCGCAGTTCGCTCCCTTTGCCGCCCTTACCGGCCACCAGGCGGTACTGGCTGAAGCGGCCCGTTACACCGAGCAGAGTCCGGGTCTCGACGACCAGCAATGTGCTGAATTGAACCGCCGGGTGAATCTTCTTCTGGACCGTCTGGAGGAACATCCCATGGTGCTCTTTACCCTCTTCGAGAAAGATGGCATGAAGAGCGGTGTCCGTTACCGCGAAGTTAGGGGTGTTGTTGCCAAGTATGATGAATTCGAGCGGGTGTTTACGCTCGGTAATGGCCAGCGCATTCTTTTACCTTCAGTTGTTGGTATTAAATATATTTGAAGTCAGTAGGGAATATGCAGTACTCTATCGGCTTATGTCTTATACTAAAAAGTTTGAGTGTTTTACGATAAACCTGAAGCCTGTTGACTTCTTTATCTTATCCCTATAGTTTGTTGACATAATGTTTCCTGTCATCCCATGGTAATGGTGTAATACCGATAGGATTTCCATAAGTGCCTTATGGAACAACTTATGCTCCCAAAGATAGGGATTTTTGGAAAATGATGTTTGAGAATTTTTGGTGATAGCATAGTTAAAAAATAGTAATTGTTATTCTGAAAACACATGCAAATTCAATAATATGGGTAGATTTGTAATCTTATTGTGCTTTTTGTTATCTGAATGGTGAAATGCTGCTTAGAAAAGTGGCAGGATTTTTAACACAATAAAATTACTGAAATGAAAAGATTAATAAGAAACTCCTTGGTTGCTTTGAACAATCGACTATTTCTTTTGAGCATGATTCCTTTTTTCTTGGCAAGTGTTCCTTCGCATGCTCAATATCAGCCATCAGAAGATAATATCAAATCCAGAAAAGAATTCTCAGACTGCAAGTTTGGAATATTCCTGCATTGGGGTATTTATAGCATGTTTGGTCAAGGGGAATGGTATATGAATGATGCTGGCATTGACTGCCAAGAATATGCCAAAGCGGCATCCGGATTTTATCCATCTCGATTTGATGCAGATGAGTGGATATCTATCTTCAAGAATGCCGGTGCCAAATATATCTGCTTCACGACACGCCATCACGACAGTTTTTCGATGTTCGACACGAAATTTTCCGATTATAACATCGTCAAAGCCACACCATTCAAGCGCGATGTGGTAAAGGAATTGGCCGAAGCTTGCCGGAAACAAGACATGCGGCTGCATCTGTACTATTCACACTTAGACTGGACTCGAGAGGATTACTATCCTTTGGGATCAACCGGACACCGGACCGGACGAAAGCACCATGGAGAATGGGCTTCGTACTATCAGTTCATGAACAACCAATTGACTGAACTTCTGACAAACTATGGTCCTATTGGTGCCATCTGGTTCGATGGTATGTGGGACCAGCCTGACGGATTTGACTGGAAGCTTAAGGAGCAATATGAATTGATTCACTCGCTTCAGCCTGCGTGTCTGGTCGGAAACAACCATCATAAGATTCCTAATCCTGGAGAAGATTTTCAGATGTTTGAACGTGATCTTCCTGGAGAGAATCACGCAGGATTTTCTAAGGATTCTCAGGTAGGCGATTTACCCTTGGAAACATGCCAAACGATGAATGGAATGTGGGGTTACCGCATCAAGGACCAAAACTACAAGTCTGTCAAGGAACTTGTAAGACTGTTGGTTTCAACCGTGGGTAAGGGGGCAAATCTCTTAATCAATATTGGCCCACAGCCGAATGGTGAAATTCCAGCGTTGGCTGTCGATCGTCTGCAGGGCATGGGTAACTGGCTGAATACATATGGTGAAACTATCTATGGTACTACTGCCGGTCTGATTCAAAAGGCCCCTTGGGGCACTACTACCCTAAAAGGAAACAAAATGTATGTTCATATCCTTTCTGATGTAATGCCAGAATACATCACATTATCTCTGAACAAGAAGATGGGGTCTGTAGTGGATTATGACTCAAAGCAGAAGGTGGAATTCCAGAAGATAAAGAACGGTTATCTTATCTATACAAAGGGTTTATCCGTTTTAACGGATAAGATTCTCGAAGTAACGCTTCTGTAATTGTTTGTTAGTCGAATGTCCATCTATCTTGTTTATCCGTTGAACAAGATAGATGGACTTCTTATTGTCATGGGTGGCCTGTCTATTTTTGCATTGAGGTATGGTTATGAATGGAAATACAGAAATATTATGTTCTTTCTCCTGTTGATGGAGTTGAGTTGAAAAACAATGTCTAATGAAATGCAGATATGTCTATACAAAGAAGTGTACTTGAACGGTTAAGGAAGGGTGATGAGCAAGCGTTTGAGGTGGTTTATCATGCTTTCCATCGACGAATTTATGGATTCCTGCTTTCCTCTTTAGGTGAAGACGAAAGTGCGGCAGAAGATTTGCTTCAGTCTTTTTTCCTACGTTTATGGGAAGCCAGGTCGAATATCGACGTGGACAAGGATTTTACGGCTTACCTTTTTACAATAGCTCGCAATCTGGTGTATAAAGAGTTACGGGAGAAAATGACATATACTGTTGTTAAATTATTGGAAGAACATGACGTTAGGGATCGTCTGGAAGCTGACCAATTGCTGGAAGCTGAATCGTTGCATTCGTATATAGTGAATCTGTTGGATGAATTACCTTCAGCAAGAAAGAATATCTTTATACTGAGCAGATTCAAACACATGTCCAATAAGGAAATAGCCTCTCTTTTATCTATTTCGGAAAAAACGGTAGAAACACAAATATACCGCACCTTAAAGTTCCTGAAAAGTAAGGTCAATCTTGTCTTGCTTATACTATTTTTAAGCCAAAAATAAAAATATGTTAAAATATGGTTCTTCTGTAAGGGATGGACCTTTCTGATGGATATATCATAATGACAAATGAAAACAGATGAACTAAAATCAAAGATAAAGCAATTCATGAAAGGATCGTTGACAAATTCCGAACTTCATGAATTCCTGCATGATTTTCAAAGCGACGAGACGAAGGAAAATCTGGAAGAGTTTTATTTGCATAACTGGGAGAGGTCCTGCCATGCCGATCTGCCAGAAGGAGTTTCGGAACGGGTATGGAACAAGCTGTACAGCAAAGTTCATTCCGGACAGATGGAACAGCGGAAACCTAAGTATGCAGCGAAGATAAGCTGGACCAGATGGCTTCAATACGCAGCTTTCGTTTGTGTGATAGCGGCAAGCTTCACCCTGATCAGGTTGAATTGGGGATACTTTTCTGCACGGGAGGAAGTTTCCTGTAAACCCTTCCTGGTGGAAGCAGAAAAGGGACAGCGGGCCTGTGTCACGTTGCCCGACGGTACCAGAGTGTGGTTGAATTCACATTCCAGATTGGAGTATTCCAATTCATATGGAGAAAAGGATCGGAAGGTAAAACTTCAAGGAGAGGCATTCTTTGATGTTGCCAAGGACAGTGCCAGGGAATTTGTTGTTGACGCTGGTCATTTATCAGTGAAAGTGCTGGGTACTACGTTCAATATAAAAGCTTATCAAGAGGATGATATATGTGTCGCGTCGCTCATTAGTGGGTCGATTCAGACTAAGATAGGTGAAAAATCGATTCAGCTTCAGCCAGACGAAAGTATAGTCTATAACAAGACGAACCAGAATCTGCATGTTGAGAGGGGATTGAGTGAACGGGCCATGATGTGGAAGAATGATGAACTGGCATTTAATGGGGAAACTTTGGAGGAAATAGCTGTTATCTTGGACAGGCTTTACAATGTTTCATTTGAGTTTGAATCGGAAGAGATTAAATCGTACAGATTCACAGGTGTCATTAAAAACAACAGTCTCGAAAATGTGATTGAGTTAATCAGTTTGACATCCCCCATTTCATATAAGATAATGAATAGCACAATAAGAATAAAAAAGAAATGATTGTTTAACTTTAATGAATGAAGAATGCCTATGAAAAATTAGAAAATATAATCAGTAGTTCCGGTGATTCCGAAAGGGGCACCGGACTCAAGATACTTATCTGTGGAATGAACTCCTTACACCAGGTATTTGTTCCATGGTAGTTTGAAGACAAACCTTGTAATAAGAATACTAAAGAAAAGAAACACATGTATAATCAAACCAAAAGAATGATGGCGATAGGTGGCTTTTGTCTTATCTCAAGCATCGCTCTATCGGCACAAATATCCCTAAAACTTCATAACAAGAAGACCAGTGATGTAATTACGGAAATCGAGCAAGTAAGCGATTATCGATTCTTTTACAATAATGGACTATCTGGACTATCTAAAGTGATTTCCGTACAGGCTGATAATGCAGACATTCGTTCTGTGTTGGAGCAAATCAAGCAGCAGACAGGCATTTCTTATTTGATTAAAGACAACAAGCAGATTGTTTTGTCGGCCTCTGAATCAAGTCAGCAACAGAGAAACGTGACAGTTCATGGAACGGTAACAGACACACAAGGCCTACCTATTATCGGTGCCAATATTCTTGAAAAGGGTACAACCAACGGCACCATTACAGACATTGACGGAAAATTCACTTTGACCGTGTCTGAAAATGCCATGCTGCAGATCAGTTACATCGGTTGTGTGGAACAAAGCGTCTCGGTTAAAGGTAAAAATGTTCTCAACATTAAACTGAAGGAAGACAGCAAAAGTCTGGACGAAGTGGTGGTAGTGGCCTTTGGAACCCAGAAGAAGAGTAGTCTGACTGCTGCAGTAGCCACAGTCGATTCCAAGGAAATTGCAGGTCGTTCCGTAGCCAATATTTCCCAAGCGCTTCAAGGAGTTTCTCCGGGTCTGAACATTACGGCGGCCAACATGGGAGGTGCATTGAACAATAACCCCTCTATTGATATTCGTGGAACAGGTACTATCGGCGAAGGGTCTTCATCGGCTCCTCTGGTCTTGATTGATGGTACGCCGGGTGACTTGAACATGATCAACATGCAGGATGTGGAGAACATTTCGGTGCTAAAGGATGGAGGTTCAGCAGCCATCTATGGTTCGCGTGCTGCCTTTGGTGTCATCATGGTCACCACAAAGTCAGGCAAAAAAGGTAAGGTTTCTGTAAACTATAGCACTAATCTGCGTTGGGAAACACCTACCAACTTACCTTCATTTGTGAATAGCTATGATTTTGCCCAATATTTCAATGAAGTAGCTCGAAATTCTGGTTTGGGTGCTTTCTATACCGACGATGTGCTGCAGAAGACGAAGGACTTTATGGACGGAAAGATTGACTATGCTACCGAGTACGATGCCAATGGCGTTTGGAAAAAGAACATGCAGTCATGGGGGAATACGGAGTGGTTTGACGTTTACTACAAGGATTGGACTTTCTCACAGGAGCATAACATGAGCATCAATGGAGGGTCTGAGTCTGTTCGTTATTATATTTCTGCTAATTACCAGAATCTGGGTAGTGACCAGAATTTCGGCGATGAAGGATTGCAGCGCTATACCTTGAACGGTAAGATTAATGCCGATCCGTTCCCCTGGATGAAGTTGAACTATAACATGAAGTTCTCCAGAAAGAACTACAATGCGCCTACTTACCAGATGAATCCGGTGTATTACCATAGTATGCCGCGTCGGCGACCGTCCAATCCGGTATATACTCCCGACGGCATTTTCAATAAGGAATCTCAGCTGAATGAAATGGTTAATGGGGGTGATCATACCGATGATCTTGACATTCTGTACCAACAGCTTTCTGTTGTGCTCGAACCGATTAAGAGGTGGCAGATTTTCCTTGAAGGGAATATGCGCGTCGACCGTCAGGATATTCATAGTGACTGGAAGGTTATCAAGGAAAGAAAAGAAGACGGCTCTTATTTCAACATGGACCGTGATGATGGTATGGGTGGTCGTTCACGGGTTGAGGAAGCCTCTTACAAGACCAACTACTACAATACCAACATCTATACAAAATATAATTTCAGCCTAAATGAAGACCACCATTTCGACCTGTTGGCCGGTTTTCAAGCAGAGTTGAACAAATACAAGTCTATCTCTGCAGCTCGTGATGGTCTGATTTCAGAAGATGTGCCCACTTTAGGAAACACCACTTCCAATACACAGTTCAACATGGACAGCAACATGAATGAGTGGGCTACGGCAGGATTTTTCGGAAGCATCAATTACGATTTCAAGGGCCGTTACTTGTTGGAGGTAAAGTACCGTTATGACGGAAGTTCGCGTTTCCTGCGTAATCAGCGATGGAAGCATTATCCTTCTGTTTCGATGGCATGGAACGTGGCACATGAATCCTTTATGCAGCCTTTCAATGATGTGCTTGGTACTTTGAAGTTGAGAGGTTCATATGCTAGCTTAGGTAACCAAAACACGAATGATATCTACCCATTCTTCCCCTCCATGGGATTGGGTATGGGAAACGGCTCATGGTTGTTGAATTCCAAACGCCCCAACACTGCCAATCCTCCCGCTCCGATTTCGCCGCTTCTTACTTGGGAAAAGGTAACTTCCTATGACTTGGGTCTCGATTTTGGACTGTTTGGCAACCGTTTGGTGGGTACGTTCGACTATTTTTGGCGTAACACCAACAATATGGTGGCTCCCGGAGAGGAACTGCCCAATACGGCAGGGGTTAGCTCACCATATACCAACAATGCGAAGATGCGCACCAAGGGTTGGGAACTGAGTGTCTCTTGGCGTGACAAGCTGTCCAATGGTTTGGGCTATGGTGCTACCCTTGTGATGTCGGATGCAATGTCGACCATTCTGTCCTACCCCAACGAGACTAACAACATTTCCAAATACTACAGAGGACGTAAGTTGGGTGAAATCTGGGGATATGAAACCAACGGACTGGCTAAAACAGACGAAGAAATGAAGTCGCATCTGGCTTCTCTTCCCAATGGCGGACAGAATGCTTTGGGAACTAACTGGGCAGCCGGAGACATCATGTATAAGGATCTCAATGGTGACGGAAAGATTGATGGCGGTCAAGGTGTCTTGGGTAATACCGGTGATAGAAAGGTAATCGGGAATGAAACTCCCCGATACAATTTTGGTCTGACACTCAATGCTGAATATAAGGGATTTGATTTTCGAATCTTTTTCCAGGGTACCTTGAAAAGAGACAAATGGCTCACTGGATTGAACATGTGGGGTGCTGATGGAGGTTATTGGCAGTCTACCTGCTTGAAGGAAAACATGGACTATTTCCGACCGGCTGATACAGACAGTTATTTCGGGCCAAACGTGAATGGTTATTTGCCTCGCCCGCTTTTGGGAGCCAGTGCGAACAACAATAAGCAAGTGAATTCCCAGTATCTCCAGGATGCTTCCTATATGCGATGCAAGAACATTCAGTTGGGGTATACCTTCCCCAAACAATGGATCAGTAACTGGGGCCTTCAGAACATGAGAATGTTTGTTTCGGCAGAAAACCTGTTTGTGATTACAGGTTTGAAAGCAGGAGCTTATGACCCTGAAGTTTTGGATGGCTATGCAGCAGGTTCCGGTAAGGCTGCACCTTTGAAAACAGCCATATCCTTTGGATTGAATGTTTCACTTTAAACCTTTAATGTACATAAAAAAATGAATACACATAAATACCTGTTTTTAGGACTTTTTGCTCTGTCTATTAGTTCCTGTAATGACTTTCTTGACAGAGAACCGCTTGATAAGATTACTCCAGAATCCTATTTCCAGACTGCTGAACAGTTGAGTACCTACGCGCTTACGCAGTATAATTTTAAAGCACATTTTGGATCAGGCTATGATTTCGGCGTTTACAGAGATGATAACAATACGGACGTTCAAGTGTCGAGTGAAGGGAATCTAAATCGTTGGGCACCAGGTATCCAGACGGTACCCGACGGCGATGGAGGCTGGACATTCGGTGACATTTACAAATGTAACTATTTCTTCGACCAAGTTTTGCCTAAGTATGAAGGTGGAATGATTCAAGGTAACGTAGCCGATATCAAACATTACATTGGCGAAATGTACATGATACGTGCTAACTGTTACTTCAATTACCTCAAGAAATTCGGTGATTTCCCAATTATAGAGCATAATATTGCATTGGACGACAAGGAAGCGCTGATTAAGGCGAATGAAAGAAAGCCGATGACTACAGTGGCTCGATTCATCTTGTCAGATTTGGATAAAGCAATCGAACTGATGGAGCAGAATGCGAGTGACGACAATAAACGTAACCGCCTGACCAAGGAAGCTGCTTATCTGCTGAAATCCAGAGTGGCACTTTATGTCGGATCATGGTTGAACAGCTTTCAAGGTACTGCCTTTGTGCCAGGAGGTCAAGGATGGCCGGGAGCAGAAAAGGATTACAATGCGAATGTACAGGTAAACGTGAGCGAAGAAATCGCTTTTTTTCTGGATGAATCCATGAAAGCTTCCAAGTTCATTGCTGACAACATCTCTCTTACCGAGAACAATTTGTCAAATTATGAAGAAGAAAGAAACCCTTATGTCCGTATGTTTGCCGACAAGGATCTTTCCTCTTACGATGAAGTGATTTTTTGGCGTGCCGGTGATGCAGCCTCTTTCAAGGTAGGCTATGGATATGCTCATACACAGGGTGGATCGAATACGGGTTATACTCGCGCTTATGTTAACAGCTTCCTGATGGAAGACGGATCACCAATCTATTCTTCTTCCGATTACCAAGGTGATGAGTTGTTAGCAAACGTGAAACAGGGTCGTGACAACAGACTTGTGCAGTTCATGAAAATCAAGGGGGAAGCAATGAGCAAACTGAACAATGGCGAACTTGTTTTGTTCCCTGAACCGCAAATCATTACTACGGCTGAATACAAATCAACAACGGGCTATGATATCAAAAAAGGATTGACCATGTCAGTTGATGACAAGATTCAGAACAATCAAGTGGTAGGTGTCATCGAATACCGTGCCGCGGAAGCTTACTTGAACTACATAGAAGCTTGCTATTTGCGTAAGGGATCCATCGATGCCAGTGCTGACAAGTATTGGAAAGCCATTCGCAAGCGTGCCGGCGTGAGTGAAGATTACCGTCGCACCATTGAATTAACAGACATGTCCAAGGAAAGCTGTCTGCTTTCTGCTTATACGGCTGGAAAACTAGTAGATAAAACCATGTTCAATATTCGGAGAGAAAGGGCTTGTGAATTGATGTCGGAAGGCTTTAGATGGGATGACTTAAGACGCTGGCGCTCCATGGATCAGCTGGTGAACACTCCTTATCAGGTAGAAGGATTCAAATTATGGGGTGAAATGAAAAACTGGTACACAGGCCTTCATTACGAAGGCGATGGTCAAGGTACTGCGAATGTTTCCTCACCGGCTTTAAGTGATTATATCCGGCCGTATCAGATTATCAAAGACAACAATTCTTTGTATGACGGATTGAAATGGACACCAGCAAATTACTTGTCTCCAATTGGTATCAGTCAATTTACCATCACTTCGGCGAGCGTTTCAGACATTTCATCGTCTCCTCTATATCAAAATCCGGGTTGGCCAAAAGTTGCCGGTGGTGTAGCCGAAAGTGTACCTGGATTTTAGATTTTTTCAAGAAATAGATAACCGTATGGTATCTATATTTGGTTAGTTATAATTAAAGAGTAAGTGAAGAGAAGGTGTGTCGTTCATTACGGCACACCTCCTTGCTTTTGCATGATGTGGAATATCATTGTGTGCTCTGTTTTTTTGATTATCTAACGTATTCGTATATCAAGCGAGACTGTGCTGCTCCCTCGATTTGAAAACGTAACGTATTCAGATAGGTTATTTATCCCTTTACCAGACATTTAATATGTTTTCTTTAGATTAGGGCATTCCAGCCAGCTGTCGGGCTATCCGCTGCAAGTCCTCATTCCATTCCGGGCTATCCACTTCTATCCCTAATGCGTTAAAGCGGTAGAGACCGTGTTTGATTTCCTCTCCGAATCTTCTTCCTGTTGCTTCCTCCCTGTTTGCAGGTTGATTGCATGCTCCGTCTGACTGACCTTTTTCTACGGCAAAGGTTTAAGGGAATCGGAAAAGAAAGAGTTCCGGGCCAAAACCCTTTGTCTTGAAAAAAATAACGATGGACGGCCTCGCTGTCCCCAACATTTTTTTCATCCAAAACTTTTCGTATTCCTCCTTCCCTTACCTGTGATGGCCGTAAAAAGGCTCAGAAACTCAGACGGGGCAAAAATCCCATTAAAAAAAAGGTCGTCAGCAGGAAAAGAACCTCCAAGGAAACTTGAAATAAAAAGGTCTAGAAATCTAGCTGAAGCATAAATCTCAAAAAGTTGAACCCTTAATACTCAAAGCTATGGCAAAAGGACAATACCCAAGTTTGGAACGGCAGTGGAGAAAGTTGATGTATGCTTTCTATCAGTACTACCCGATGCAGTTCAAGAAGGTTTCGCAGCGCGACTGGCAGGTACGCAAGCTCATTTGGGACTTCAAAGACGGACGGGCATACAAGGCAGTGGCACCGCAAACGCCATGATTAAATGTTTCGGCAGCGAAGTGAAAAACATCGTTTTTGCGTGCATTCCGGCATCATCCGCAGCGAAGAACGAAATCCGCTACAAGGAGTTTGCCGCCATGGTATGCAGACTCACCGGTGCCATCAATGCCTATGACCACATCCACGTAGAAGGCGAACGCTTGGCGGTGCACGAGAAGTTTGACCAAAAGAAACTGCAGTTGGTGCAGGTCATTGAATTTGACAAAGAATTTTTCAAAGGCAAGAAGGTGCTTTGCTTCGACGACATTCTCACCAAAGGCTTTTCCTATGCCCGCTTTGCCCTTCAGTTGGAGAAATTGGGAGCCGAAATCTTGGGCGGCTTCTTTATCGGAAAGACGCAGTTCCAAATGTAATCACCATCCATCACTCAGCCCCTTGTGCAGCAGGGGGCTGAAAATAAAAATCGGGTCCGCGCCACCGGGCGCGGACAGTCTTCCCTCTCCTGGACATTTCCTCATCCTGTCAACGTCCTTTTCCCAAGCTGTCTTCCTTCACCGTGACGCTTCTGCAGAACACTCCCCGAAGTCCGACCATTCTCCGTCCCACCAGGTCGATGGCCAGTTCTTCTGCCTTTTCCTCGTTTCTGGCTGACACACTCAGCGTTTCCGTTTCTCCCAATTCGGTGGTGACGGTAACCAGATAGGAGCGGTTTTTATTTAAGTCCATCTCCGATTCAGTGTGTGTCCAGTGGATAAGTGTAGCCGGCTTTCTGCGTACTCGCTGCAGCATCTTGACCTTGACGGGAGTCGGACTTCCCAAAGCCTTGGCAGCAGATCTCCTAAAAAGACAGACCGGACTTCCGCTTGCCCAAAACTACTGGAGACTGAGAGAAGGCAAGGGCCTGCTGAACATCTTCGACCAGACCTCGCTGGACATGTGGTCAAAGCTCATCTCCGATATCCGACGCTTTACCGGATCGCCCGTGGCGCTGCCGAACCGCTTCATGGACGATATACGCGCTGAGCGTGAACAGCTGCTCAAGCGGATGGAGCAATACCGCACCTGGCTCTCACAGGGAACCTCTCCTGTCTATCATTATGACTGCTATCAGCACGGTGGATGCGTGTATCGCAGACAAGCGCTCGAACTAGCGCTTTCCTCCTGGCTGAAAGATAAAGGTATGGACCTGACAGAACCCCCTGACAGCTGCCTATGGACCATGTCGGCCAGCGACAGGGAAGCATGGCGACAGCGGCCACGTTCACTGGTTGACCGGATCCTGAGGGAGCAGCTCATCGCCTGGCAGGAGGTGTATCAAGAGGCATCCCAAATCTGCGCTGAAATCCAGCGGGTCATCGACCGTACCGAGCAGAGCCGGAGAAGATGTGAGGCTGTCCTTCAGGATGAGCGTTCATCCGAAACAGAAAAGACCGAAGCTGTCCGGATCCTCGATGAGGTGAACCGGGTGAATCCGCTCATCGATAGCGGTGTGATGAACAAACGGAATTTCTTCTACATAGACGAAATCTGGCAGATCCGGACGGACATGGACAACCGCTCCTCAATAGATGCTGCCATCAATGCGCTTTTGTTGTGGATCGGTGACATTCCATCGCTGACGGCAGAACACCGGCTCATCTACCGGCAGGACCAGGATAAAGTCAATGCCTACAAAGAATGGAAATCCCTGATGCGTAAGCAGTTCTCCACTTCCAAGGAAAAGCACGGAAGCTACGATGCTGCTGCCATTGCGGAGGAAATTCGTACCACCATCAAAAGCATCATGGTTCCTAAAATTGAGTAATATATCTATTTCGGATATACAAAATTTAGTATCCCCTAAATCTCTCCGATTGCTCGCTGTCCTGGGCAGATCCTTATGCAGCTCAGCCTGGACAGCAAGCGACAGAGTTAAATGCCATAGTCTATCAAGAAAAAAAGTCGGATCAGCATATACTACTGAATCCGACTTTATCATTTGCCTGGAAATGCTTCCAGATTTTTCCACTTTTTGTTTGGTATTGTAAAGGTACTGTTTTTTTTTGTTACACCGACAAAGTTTACCTCAAAAAACGAATGATTTAACATTCTGAATTCTCATGCTGCCATACTCCTGCCCACCCTATAGCGGACTGGCTGTTCCTGCATGGAGTGTCACCAGCAGGCTCATGCTTCACTTGCCCGTGACACTCCATGCAGGAAGGAATAAAGGAAACACTCCTGCAGTTCTCCTGGAGAGAGAGCAGGCTCTTGACTCTTCAAGACAACCGCAAGACCGTTTCTTGTTCTTTATCCCGGCAGCCTTTTTCTTACCCACCCTTTTGAACCCCTTACGCTGTAAGGGAGAGCGGTAGCCGGATGCGGTGCGGATAGTGGCAGGTGAAAGCTGCTTCACCGGAAGATTTTCCTTGTGCCGTTTTGGATGTTTCTCCTCTTCTTTTTCCGGAAGTAAAAGCGGAAGGCTACCTGGTAGGATGGCTGAGCAGGACTCCTTCTGATGGTGGTTCCATTCCACCGGCGCAGCCCTCTTACTGGTTGGACACCCCTTCTTCATACTTGACAAGGAAAGGGCTTCGTTGCGACTTCCACACCTCGGTCAAAGGAATGTGGCTTCCACACCTTCCCCGCTTGGGCAGGGCTGATGGCGCTATGGGTAGCTATGCCAGCTGTCTTTTCAGCAAGGTACAGCATCCCTTTCTGCACGCAGTCACCACGAATTTTTCCGGTCACTTTTACAGTCAATCTTAAACGAAGTCATAATCATTTTCCGTGTGCAAAGGTAGTATGACGCATACCCCTTGTAGAGGGGTTGGGGGGACGATTCGCAAGCACCGGAATCCTATTTGACTGAAATCTTCCTTTTCCCTTGGAAAAGAGTATTTAAGACAAATTGCTTGCTGCCATCTTAACCAATAAACCGGAGTAAAATCTTCCTTTTTCCGCTGCACAGAAAAAGCGTATTTCGCTCCTGTTTCATGGTGTACCCCGGAGCCGTCATACAGGTTATTGCACTGTAAAATTGATTCATTAACTTCTAAAATTGACAGATATGAAAAAGTTGGAAAATTCATTCGCAGTGACAGGTTTTATCGGTAAGGATGCTGAAATCCGCAGTTTTCAAACAGCCAGCGTAGCCCGTTTCTCTATCGCCATCAGCCGGGCTGAAAAGGAAGGTGAAGAAACCACCTATGTCTCCTCCTTCATGGGCGTAGAAGCCTGGCGCAAAAACGAAGCCCTCGATTCCTTCGATGTACTGAAGAAGGGGAACCTGGTTACGGTGGAGGGCTACTTCAAGCCGGAAGAATGGACAGATGCCGAATCCGGAGCCAAGCGCAGCCGCATAGTCATGGGAGCCACCAAGTTCTACCTCGCCCCGGAAAAAGAAGAGGAGAAGCCTGCTCCCAAGCAGGCAGCAACCAAGAAGAAAAAATCTTCCAAATAGGTGAAGCGGCTTCGGCCGCTTTTCTTTTTGCACCGCATCCGGATTGGTTTTGCGTACACGCAGACGGACCCACCCGCCCCTTCAGTGGTATGTTTCCCTTGCTTGCCGCTGTCGGCTATAAATGGCCGACGGACAGGCAAGAGAAACACCTTGTTCATCCCATATCCTTCCTTGAGTAACCCAGTCAACACGGTAAACGAGCCGACTCGGCCACCCAAGGAAGAGAGCAGTAAGGCAAAGCCTTGTTTTTATCTTTGCGTTCACGCAGTTCTTCCCACCCACCCTTCAGCGGTATGGCTGTTCCGCCCTTTTTCGGCATGAGCGGAACCGTCTGCAAGCAAACGGCACGGTTCATGCCGAGGTCGGAAGGAACAAACGCTGTTCAGGCTGGCCCGCCGGCTTCCTCAGAGCTAAGTTTTCAACTTAACAACCTCGGTCACTGGCGTTCCTTGCCTGCCCAGGGATTGTTCCGGCAGCCGGTGCTCACCCATTGAAAGGCTAAAGCCTTTCTTTATAAACCGGAATCTAATCCGTTGTTAGGGAGTCAGTTCACGGATTACTTTATGCATTCCGTCTTTCTCTTTTTCTCCGGTGTTTTGCGCTCCCATATTCCATTTTAGAATCTGCTCCATCTGAGAGCCCTTTTGGATACGGCAAAGGTATGAGGAGAAATGGAAATGAAAGAGTTCCGGGCAAAGCCCTTTGGTCGTAAAAAAATAACGATGGACGGCTACGCTGTCCCCAACATTTTTTATGCCCAAAACTTTTCTTATTCCATTCTATCCTTACTGAATTCTGCCGTAAAAAGGCTCATAAACTCAGATGGGGCAGAAATCCCTTTAAAAAAAGTCGGCTAACAGAAAAAGACCAAGACGGAAATTCGTAAAAAGGTCTATAAATCTAGCTGAAGCATAAATCCGAAGTTTCACTTTAATCATTACGCTTATGATAACCATTTCCAGAGAGTTAGAAAACGCATTCGGACTGAGTCCACTGTATTCAAAAGAGGGTCAGGGCTTCAATGCCACCGTACTGGCTCTGTCTCTTATACACATCTGACGCTGCCGACGATCTTACGCGTG
>ENA-OZEL01000084-OZEL01000084.1-human-gut-metagenome-genome-assembly--contig:-NODE-84-length-47666-cov-11.536851_pt1 | contig 47666 bp, 52 predicted proteins | sample MGYA00245064_ERZ653601 | MGnify/ENA primary metagenome ERZ653601 (study PRJEB26926, sample SAMN06165007) | human gut metagenome | biome: ENVO:00009003; feature: ENVO:2100002; material: ENVO:00002003... | reverse complement strand
CAAGTCCCGATGTATGATGACATACAGGATGATGGTGAGCACCGAGATGAGAACGGCTAGGATGGAGAGGGTGTTGAATAACCGGTCGCTCTCCCTTGCGAGCTGTTCATAACGTTCCTTGCCACGGAGTCCCGTTTCCGACCTGAGATCCTTCATGATGTCGTGCAGGCGCAAGTTCAATGCCATGCTGTTACGGTACAGTTTTTCCATTTGGGACAACATCCGTTCTTCCTCGGCTTTCCGGCGGTCCATGATATCTTTGTCCAGGGAACGGAGCATGCCGGTCGCGGCTTTCACGGTCTGTTTTTCCCTGTCTTCTTTCTCTTTCTTTGCCTTTTGTTCCAGATATGCGGATTTTTTATCCCTTCTTTTCAGGAAAGACCAGAACCCTCTTTTCTTTTCAGGGGATTCTTCCGGACCTGATGTGGCGGGATCTTCCGCCGCCCGGTCGGACATGCTTCGGACACGGGAAACGATCGAGGGGATTCTTTGGCTTACGATAGTATTGAAGTCCTGTAACTGGTGGAAGGTATTCATGATCTGTTCCAGCAGTTTCTCTTTTTTCTCCAGCAGGAGGCACAGGGTGTCGATACGGGCCTGCTGTTCCGGCAGGCGGGTATGGCCTTTCAAGGCGTACAGGATACCGCAGGTCTCCTTCCTCTTGTCATGGTAGAGCCTGATGTCCGTCTCGTTCCATACGCTCACGGTCTCCGCCCGGGTGGCCAATTCGAGCAGACCGGCGTAACTGTATTCGGAAAGCCTGTGAAAATTGACCAGCTCTTTTTCGTTTCTTTTCAAGGTGTTCCGCTTCACCTGTTCCTTCCGGAAAAGGAAGATGGTGAAGGCGAGCAGGGCTATCAGAATGACATAGCCCATGAATATCTTGAATTTCAATCCCATATACTTGTTTTTCCGTTGTTTATCGATAACCTATACGGTGGAACATTCATTTTGAAGCAGGAGCCACTTCTCCATCAGTGCCAACCGGACTGTAAAATCCTTTTGTCCGCCATAAAGGAAGGCGCACCCGGCAAGGCAACCCATGAAGAACTGCCGTATATTGCCGTAATGCTTCCAGATACGCCTGTCCGCATCCAGGATATGGTCCCATGCATCCTCCCCGTCCAGGTATCCGCAGTCGAAGCACAGGCGGACGAGCCATATCAGCCGGGCCATATCCCACGCGATGATATCCGGTGGCAGGTTGTCCGGCGTAAAAGCGAAATCGGGATGGCCTTGCATCATGTCCATGCTTCGGTACAAAGAATGAATGGAATGGGTGAAGGGATGGATAATGTACTTATGATAAGCGTCCGGGGAATAAGACAAGACAGCTTTCCGCCTGCACTCCCCCGCGGTCGCGCTGGAACCGATGAAAGGATAATACTTCCGGTAAAGTTCCCGGCTGCTTTCCATGCCCGACCACTCGATAATCTGTCTTGCCGTTTTAATGTCATGAATGCCCCATTCCCAAAACAGGGTCTCTCTGACTTTCCGGAAAGAGAGCCCGGTCGTGAGGGTATTGGCATATATCGGCATCTTGCCGGCTCCGATCATGCCGACCAATAGGGCTTTGGACCGGTCTTCCGGAAGGGGAGCTGCCGCCTTCTTACGGTTCAGTCCAAGAGAATCGTCGTACCTCAATTCGTTCGCATCCATAATATTTCTTTTTGTTTAGGGGTCAAATGAAAAAGGATTATAAGCCCGTCCTGTCCTGCTTACAATCCTGTTCTTTTTGAGGGGTGTTCCGGTCGGTGTCAGTCGAATATCACCACATCGCCGATTTCCCATTCGTTCTCCACGTCCAGCACCAGCTCGTCTGCCGCCGCGAGGTCTATCGGTTCGTCCTCGCCGTAACTCTGCCCGTGCGATTTGGTACCCATCGTGTAGAGGTGGTTGCGCACGATGCTGTAGCAGTATTCCGTTTCGGGGTTGGCCTCGGTGGTTATTATGGCCGTGCCGTCCCCGTCCAGGGTCACGACGGTACGTGTCTTCTGCAAGGCCACCTTCTCACGCAGCAGCACGTCCCAATGCTTCAGTATGCCGCCCTCCGCGTCGAGCAGCTGCATCTGGAAGGTGGGGATGCCCTTGTCGATGTCCTCCGCATACATGGCCGAGGCGACCAGGAAACGGTCGGCGAACACGGAGCCGCGCTGTATCTTCAGGCTGCCGTCGGGATAGGATTCCTCGTCCGCCTGCCAGTTGGTGTCCTCTATGCCCAGGTACCCGTCACCGTTCATGTCGAGCGGAAGATTGTCCCCGCCACCCGGAAACCAGTTGCGGAGCGGGATGTCATAGACGATGAACGCATTGTTCCCGGCCGAGCCCGCCAGCCTCGCGTCATAGTCCGTACGGGCATCCATGCCGTTTATCACGTTCTCCTGCGCGAAATTCTCCGGGTCTTCCAGTCCCCGGAAGCCGCCGAAGATGACGGTCCTGTTCCTGCGTGTGGCCACCAGACGGAGGGTCGCTACCTTCTTGCCCGCCATTTCCACCGGGATGTGGGTGAAGTAGCCGAACGTACCCGCCACCTGCCGGCGCAGCGTCACCACCCCGTCCTCCAGATTGGCGTCGGAGGAAGGCATGGTCATGATTTTCCCGTCCTCCACATGCAGTATCTCGGCACCGGCGAAGACCTCGTCGGCGTTGCCCCCGTCGGGGACGGTTGCTGTCTCGGTGCGGAGGAAGGCATTCTCCGGCTCTACGCCCTTGAACGGCTCGAAGCCGCCGTAGGTTCCCGTCTGGTAGCCGATGGCATAGACCATGTACTCCTTCCCGTCCTCCAGCAGGTCGTCACCGGTCAGGGTGAGGGTTGTCTTGCGTCCCCGTTTGCCGCCGTCGGTGTAGGGCTGGGAGACGAAGTTTTCCGTATCGCTCCAGTCTGTCAGCGTGGTGCGGTAAACCACCTCTGCCGTAGCGTCGTTGCGGATGATGGCCACCTCCAGACGGTCGAACGTCTGCGCCGGGGTGACGCTGGTAATCGGGCGGCGGGTCCGGATGGTCCTTTCGGCGGCATCCTGGTTGAGGTAGGACTCGCCGACGCTCTCTACCCGGATGGTCAGCTCCTGTTTCATCTGTCCCTCGTCCGGATTCTTCCCCTCGATGATTTCGGGATCGTCGCTGCAGGCGGTGGCGAGCAGTATAAGAGGTATGATATAAATAAGATGTCTCATTGTACGTTGTTGTCTGATTTTTTGTTTTACATAGTGTTTTACTCATTCTTTTTAGTTTCCTGTTTCGACGGATTTCATGGAGGTTACCTGTACTGTTAGAGCATTTGTCGCTCTTAACAGGTTGGTAGATGCCTGTTGCGTCAGCGTTTCGTAGGAACCGCCAATGCTGATTTTCCAATTGATGGGTACAATGAAAGCGTTGTCCTCTACCAATTTTTCATTGACTTTACTGGTTTCTCCGAAAGTAGGTATTTCTGCCTCTGAGCTGCATTCCACAGGGTAGGAATAATGTTCCTCTTCGTTTTTCTTTTTTACAATAATGCAGAATTTCATCCTGTTTCCTGGATGTGAAATGCTTCCATCGCTGTTGTCCACCGTATTAATAGGGAAAAGGAAAGAAGACAGCGTTACTTCATTACTGGACGGTTGTTTCGTATCCAACATCCAGCTTCCTTCAGACGATTCTTTTGGGGCGTAACCCATTGGATAAAGAGCGGCATTGCCTGCCTGAATTGTTTGAATATACCAATTGTTATAGACTGAGATATTCCGTGCAAGCAAATCCGAAACAAGATAGAGTTGCTCTATATCTTCTGGAATATTGGTCAAGTGTATGGAAACATAACCTACTCCGCGATATAATTGTCCGGTTAAGAGGGACTCTTTGGTTATATTTGAAATGTATCCAGTTACACTTTCTTGGTGTGATTGCTTGTCCGTATAGAGATAGCCTACGAAAAATTCCGGTGTGCGGAATTCGGTACTATATAATTTGCCTTGCAGATCGTCTGGATTGTCAGAATCGGAATCGTCCGGATCGGAATCGTCAGAATCAGGATCGTCAGGATCAGGATCTTCGCCTGTTCTCTCTATGGAAGTTCTCGTAAACTCTTTTTGATTCCACCTATATTCTTTGAGTTCCTTCAATTTTATTTGCGTATCAGCCAAGTTGCGCCCCTCTGATTGAAATATTTTATTAAGAGCCTCCACATCATCGTTACTCATATAGCGGTCATTGAATGCTATGGCTAATATCCGGTAGGAGGTACTGACGTCTAAAGACAGCTTGCCTGTAAATGTTTTATCTGTTTCAGTATTGGTGTTTGTATGATTCGAATTTTCAAATGTCGGCTCTAAAGTCTTTGTTTCTGTCCAAAGAAAGTCTTCTAAGTTCTCAGTATTGCTCGTGTTCTTGAAGATATAGAGCCACACATGATCCACATCAGCTTCACCACTTGTTGGTGGAACAGGGATATTGTTGTCGGTATACATATCGTTTGCTGCACGTGTATCGTTTCTACCATACAATCCATTGTATGTATTCGAGGGAATGGACAAAGTGAAAGGCACTTCCAGTATTTCACCGGTCTTCGGCGTTTCCCGTACAATCAGTTCTTCTTCCTGACCGCAAGCCCAAAGAAGCATCAACAGAGGAAGGTATGTAACTATCATTTTCATATTTTATTTGTATTTTTATGTTATTTCAATGAAACGTTGGTTTCTCCTTCCCAGTTCGGATGGATATAGATGGTGGTAAGACCTCCATTACCGTCTTCATCTTCAGCCGAAGAATTACCTACACAATATATTTGGTTTACCAATAGCGGAAAATTCTTATTGGTACCCTCATCGGTTTTCAATAGTACATCATATGCAGTCAATCGTGTTCCATTCTTATAAAGAATCAACTTCATTGTCACGTCCGTAGTTATAGGTAGAAAATAAACACCTTTCTTGATCGATCCTGGAAGTTTAGTATCTGTCTTACCATCGGCATCTGTGTATGTGTTTTCTTTTAATATCTCTTGTACATTTTCAACGCTTAGCAGGATTTTACTGTCTTCTCCAGTAGTATCCTGAAAAGGCGTACGTCCGCTATCCTGATTAGAATCCGTTTCAGCCACCAGTGGCATACACGTAAATTGAGGTTGGTCGATTTCTATCTGAATTTTTGTAGTCTCCTCCGGTAGATTATTCACATATAGAAAAAGACCGGATACCCTCCGTTTCATTTCAATGTTTACTGGTTGCTGAGTGTCATCTGTTACATGTATATTCAATCTACTTCCTGCGAACAGTTCTGACCGTGCTATGTCGTTTTTCCCTTTTCCTGATTTCAGTTTAGCTATCGCTTCGTCGGGGTTCGTTCCGTGTTCAATATCATAGGTCTCCTTTGAACCATTATCCACCCCTACTGCTACAAACGAATAAGTGCCGAAAGGAAGGGAAATGGGGTATTCTTTTTGATAGCTTTGGTAGGAGATTTCCTCCGGCGAAGGCCACTCTATCTCCATCTCTCGGTAGAATCCGGATTCGTTATAAATGTACAGATGTACTTCTTCCACATGTTGCAAATTGGAATTGGAATTCAGGCTTGTCCGGGTGTTTAGAATATTTGTTCCGAATTTCAGAACAATGTTCCCCTGCCGTTCTGCCAGTTCTGATACAGGCTGGTCGTCTGTACAGGCCACCAATAATAAGGCAAGCAATCCTGCGATGTAATACATTGACTTCATATTGTTTGTTTTTTATGTTTATATGCTTTTGTTATGTAACATTTTTTCCAATTGCATTTGTTTTAAACTATTGTCTGACTTCTTGGAACGGCACGTGTCAAAACAGGCCGTTCCCCTCGCCGCACCATCCGTGGGTGCGACGAGGGGAACGGAAAACGTCTTGTTGTATCTAATCTTCGTGGGGGAGAAAGGGGCAGCGAAGCTGTCGAATTATGCTTAACCGCTGGTGAGGCGGAGCCGAGCCTGTGGTGTTCAGCAGCGGTCACCAGCGGTGTGCGGCCCGAGGGTGTGGGTATCGTAGATGTCCAATGGCTGCCTCTATCTTCGAGGCTGTGTGTAGTCCGGATGCTCTGTGCCACTACCACAGGCTCGGCAAGCCTCGCCAGCGGTTAAGCATGGTCAGGCGGCTTCACCGCCTCTGATGACAGGCTATTCAGCGGGATAGGAGGCTGTTTCTTCCTCACGAAGATTGTTTTCCGTTATTGTTCCAAGATGTCAAAGAGCGTTCTGTTTCTCCGTTCCGGGCAACCTGACTTCCTGGGTTGCCCGACTCACGGCGGCGAGTTGTACGACTCAGGGATATAAAATTCTTTAACTTTGAAAGCCCCGGAGGGATTTCCGAAGTTTTGGAAGGTTTCGGAGTTCTCCGGAGCTTTTGTTATGAAATTATAAAGACTTGTTGGGGATTATTCGATAACCATGCTGTGAACTACTTCCCAGCTGTCGTTAACACGTAACATCAAATCTTGTTTGGTGTTCAGAGGTTCCGGTTCATCACCAGGTTCTTCTTCTGGTTTCTCGGGGTCTGCGTTTGGTCTTGCTCCGATTCCATACAGGTGGTTGCGGACTACGCTGTAATTAGATACTGTCTCGGTTGTACCCTCTGCTGTAAATGCGGTACCATTCCAAGAAGTGACAGTTTTATTAACTTGACCATCAGTAGAAGGCAAGCTTACGGTCCAACTTCTTAACACAGTATTACTGGCATTTATTAGCTGAAGTTCAAATGTGTTATTGCTTGTCTTGGCAAACGGGATAATGAAACTGGCGGCAAAGGCAGAACCATTTTTATATTTGGTGGCATCTCCTTTCCAATTGTCATCAGCGTCAATGAGACCGTCACCGTCAGTATCCTTTACTTCAGTGAACCAGTCACTCAGCGTAATTTTGCAGATGACTTGTGTTGTAGCCGGGTCGGTGGCGATACTGTTTACTACATATCTTGGTGAGGTGATGTCAGCGACTGAATGGTCGTCATTAGCGAAATTGCCTAACACCAAGCTGTTGCTCTTATTGGCAGCGACCAATTGCAAAGCAGTAGCCCCTTCACTATAAGGAATATCTGTCACATAGCATAGAGAACCTGCGACTTGGCGATTCAGCACGACACTTGCCTTAAAGCCTTTGCCTGTTTCTACCGTAAGGTCATAAGAACCCGCAAAGATTTCTTCACCAATCTTTCCATCTGTCAAAGTAAGAACTGTGTTTTCAGAAAATGTCCCATCTTCTGCAAGATCGGCGATGTTTGCCAGGTTCGTGTAATCCGAAGTCTCTGAATTATCGCTGGCTTTTCCATACCCGATGGCATAAACTTTATAACTACCTGCGGCGAGCTTGTCATCGCCCGTCAATTGGATGGTTGTCTCACGACCATTCGTGTAGTCTTTGACACTGCCACCGCCTGTCATCCAATCCGTGATTTTGGTAGCGTACAAAATCTTGTCGTTTCCGTCACAAATAAGCACCTTCACGGCTTCCACATCTTGGGCCGCTTCGGAACTTTCTAAAGGACGTCCTGCACGGGTAATCAAGCCATCGCCTGCGTTTGCTATCTGCAAGACGATTTCCTGTACTTCGCTTTCAACCGGAGTCTCAATACCTCCATTAACCACATCATCATTGCTACATGATGTGAAGCCTACCGCTACACCCATCATGAGGTATGCGGCCACGAAAAGATTTCTCTTTTTCATCATTACTTGATTTTAGATTAGAAAACTATGTTGATTAATTCTACTATTTGTTTCACTTAGTCTATCTCCATTTTATGTACCATTTCCCAATTGTCGTTCACCAGCACATAGATGTAGAACTTCCCTTCTACCGGTTTGTCTGGGTCTGGGTTGTCCGGTTCATCCGGGTCGGGATCGTCCGGATCCGGGTCATCAGGATCTGGATCGTCTGGGTCATCGGGATCAGGATCGTCAGGATCGGGGTCATCTGGATCAGGGTCATCCGGGTCGGGTTCCTCGCCACCCTGTTCCACGAAGATGTATTTCACTACCGTCAGCTCGTTACGGCCCATCGTAATCTGGATGTCATCGGGGGTCAGCATACGGACGGAGCGGCTCAGCGTGCTGCGGTCGTAGAAATCGACCTCCAGCTTCGACTTCTCGTATTCCCGTGAGGGGCCGAGCAGCGTGTGGGTCATCATCTCGTTGGGCTGCGTCCATTCCGTCTGGCTGGTCAGGTTGACCAGCTCGCTGTACTCGAAGCTGCTGTTGATGATGCTGTAGATGTCGTGCACGGTCTTCTCCGAGAAGTCGATGTAGTCCGGCAGGCCCTCGGCGGTGATGATGAGCCGCCCCTTGGTGCGCTCCAGAGCCACGGTATGGTGTTCCGAGCCGAGCCGGTAGTCCAGCTCGTAGTCGGCCAGGTAGATGTCGTTCTGTGCCGCGTCGGTATGCTCCAGCTCGGCGGTCGCCGGGTCGTCGCCCAGCGGGCGGTCACTCTTCATGTTGCCCCACACCGTGACGCGGTACTTGCCGTAGGGCAGGGAGGCGGGCAGGTCTATCACCTGTTCGCGGTCGTCGTTGTCCACCTCACGGTTGGTCTGTTCCAGCACCACGTTGCCCGCCTCGTCGTGTATCACGTAGTAGAGCGTGCGCACGTAGTCGCGGAAGGGCAGGTCCTCGTCCATCTTCTCTATCAGTCCTTTGGCCGCCACCTCATCCACGTTGAAGTAGTTCTTGTCCTTCACCGACACGGTGATACGCATCGGCGGGCATTCCGCTATCTCGTCACGGATGCAGGAGGTGAGCGCCAGTCCCCATGCCATGAGGGGGAGCATCAGGTATATCAGTCTTCTTTTCATCATTCCATGTCCTCCGCTTTAAGTCGTTTACCCTCGATGTCCGGATAGCGTTCCGGCAGCCGGCGCAGCAGCTCGCGTGCCTCCTCCTCGCGTCCCTCACGCAGGTAGAGCACGGCGAGGTTGTTCATGGCCGTCTCCGACCGGGGGAAGTATTTCAGGAGGGTACGGTAAACCTCTATCTTCTCTTCGTTCGTCCGCATCAGTGTGCTTACCTTGAACAGCTCCTGCTCGTTGAAGGCGTCGGGACGCTTGCCGTACATGTCGAGCAGTTCGGCGTCGGTGGTGAAGCTCCGGATGGTATAGGAGTAGGTGTATTCCACCTTGCGGTCCTTGGCGAGGTATTTCTCCTTGATGTCGTTCCAACAGGCGAGGCGGCGGATGTGGCGTTCCTGCACGTCGTCGTTCTCGTCGGCGTAGCGTTCGAGGATGTCCTTCACCTTGACGGAATCGACGTTGCCGTCCTTCACCATCGAGTCGAGCACCGGCTGCCAGCCTTCGGGACGGGAGCCCGTGCGGATGCTGTTCTTCTGCGCGGCGGACAGTCCGAGACGCCCGGCCAGCCAGTCCTTGGCGGCATCGGCACGGTTCTCCGCCAGACGGGTGTTGAAGGCCAACGACCCGTCTGCGGATGCCTTTCCGCTGATTGTCAGGTTATTGATGATAGCCAGTGTGTCTCCCAACACCGGCGATAGGGTCTTCAGCATGGTCTCCAGCTCGGTACGGTTGTCGCCCAGCTCCATGTCGATGTCGTACTTGTTGATGGCGAACTGCAGGCGTGCCTCGCCGCTGCCTTCCACCACCTTCGGGCGCACGGTCAGCTCCGGCTCCATCCACTTCACGTAGAGCGAGGGACGGCCGATGGAGGCCACCTCGATGGTGTCGATGCCGGTACACTCGCCGCATCCGTCGGTCGATACGACCGCCACCACACGGGCGGTATCCACCCCTTCGGGCAGGCTGACGGTCTCCCCATAAGGCAGGTCGAACGCCGCCGCGGTATCGTCCACCCGGCGGATGCCGCCGGCCAGCGTGTCGGTATAGTTCTCCAGTACTTCCCGGCGGCGGAGCTTCTTCTGATAGACAGGAGCGTCCACCACCAGCGGGAGGTATTCCTCCTTCACGGTGTCGCCCACCATCAGTTGCGGGGTAATCACCAGGCGGTTGCGCCTGGTGAGGTAGTCTTCGGGCACGTGGAACACCACGTCCATCCGGGCGTTCTTCCCGTCATCGGGGGTCAGCACGCAGGGCGCGGGGGTGGCGGTGATGCCCTTCCCGGTCTGCCGGCCGGAGGCGCAGCCCGTCAGCAGTCCTGCCGATGCCGCCAAGAGTATGATATGATGTATGTTCGGTCTCATTTCGTTTCTACGTTTTTTTAGAAGGTGTAAATCAATGAAATGGCTGCCTTGGTGGGGCCGAAGTAGTTCTTCGTCCTGTCCTCATGGCATTTCTCGCAGACGGTACGGGGGCTTTCCTTGTACCACAGACGGGCGTAGCCGATGCCGATGGCGGCCTCCAGGTTCCAGCGGGGGGAGAGTATCCAGTCGTACCCGTAGGTCAGTCCGCCCCCGGCGAGGTAGCCGTCGTAGCGTTTGTCACTGAATCCCCCGTAGTATTGCGCCCCGTGCAGGTGGACGCCCACGAAGTGCCCTTCGAATTTCTCGCAGAGCCAGTACCGCAGCTCCGGCTGCACCAGCCAGAAGCGCATCTTCTTGTCGTCCTTGAACGTCCAGGGGTTGTAGGCGCCGGACAAGTCGAGCGTGTATCTGGGGCTCAGGGCTATCTCCAGACCGAGGTTCGGAGTGGTGGTCGCCCAGAACAGCCCGTTCGTCTTCACGGCGATGTCCTGTCCCCATGTGGCGGATGTAAACAGGTACATCAGGCACATCAAGCAGAAAAGTCTTTTCTTCATCCTGTCTTTTGTTCTATGTTTCGTTTATTGTATATCCATTATCTGTACACGGTAGTCATCCACCAGCATCCTGTGTTTTCCCCGGAACTTCTCGATTACCGCTTCGAGGCTGAATCCACGGATTGCCCGGGTGACGCTTCCTCCGCCTGACGGTATCTCACGGAGGGGCAGCTCCGGGAAGTGCCTGTGCAGGCGGACGGCCGATTCCCCGAAAGCGGCAGGGGAGCCGTCCCCGTCGAAATAGATGCAGATGCTGTCCGTGTTCCGGCTCTCGGCCTCCCTGACTTGGTCTGTCAATAGTGTCGTATCCATATACCTTATTATATTAATGTCCGTTCTTCTCTTTCGCCTTCTTCACCAGCTCTTTGTGCCTTTGCATGGCCTCGGGACAGTTCCGCCGCACGTAGCCGCCGAGGCTGTTGTACGTCAGTCCCAGCCGGGAGGCTATCGATTTCAGGTCTTCGGCGGTCGTCTCGTACAGCCGGACGGCCTCGGCGTATTTTTCCGCCGCCCTGCCCGATACGAGCTTCCCGTCCGCGTTCCGCGTCATGCCCAGACTTGCCGCCAGTTCCGGCTCATGCTGGTGGAGGTAGTCGCGGAACACCTCCGGATGAAAACCGTATTCGGCCGCCACACGGGCGGTCGGCCGGGGATTCGCCTTCATGCTTGCGATGGCGGCGGCATACTTGTTGGACACCGCCCGGCTGTAACGTTTCTGTCGGTTGAGGTCAATCCAGTCCTCGTCCCCGTTGCAGCTGCCGCCCCTGCGTTCCAGCATCAGCTCCCGGTGCCATTCCCTGAGATGGTTCCGGAATCCCGTGAGGCTCACTCCGGTGCGGCGGACTATCTCTTCCGCCGCCAGGTCCGTATCACGGTACAGGGCGACGGCTTCCCTGTATTTCTCGACCGATTCGGGCAGCGGCCCGCGCATACGCCTGTTGCCCGACAGGGTCCCCTGTTTCTTCCGTGTCTTGGCGTGTTCCCTCCTGGCCTCCTTCTTCTCCAGCAGTCCGCGGTGGTAGAAACGCAGGTGCTGGGTCAGGCCGCTTGGCGAGACAGCGCACGCCTCCGCCACCTCCGGCACGGTCATATCGGTCGTCCGGTACATCTCTACGGCGGGGGCGTACTGCTCGACGGACTCCCGCTTCGCTCCGCGCCTGCAGTTGTCGGCGATGCCCATATACTCCTTGACCTGTTCCCTCCATTCGATGATTTCCGGGTGGTGTGCCCGCAGGTGGTTGCCCAGACAGCTCTCGCCGAGGCCGAACTCCCGGGCTATCGCCGAGACACTGAGGCTGATGAAGTCCATGCTCCCGCAGGCTTCGACGGCCTTGCCGTATTTCTTCCGGGTGGAATCCCTCGGCCCTTTCTTCGTGCCCAGCCTGACCTCTTCCGGGTTCTTCCCCTCAGAACTGACCCCGTACCTTGCCAGCATCAGCGGACGGTGCCAGCGGTACAGATACGCCCGCAGGCCGGGTTCCGACACGTGGCACACCTTCGTGATGAGGCGTACCGGCATATCGGTGGTGGCATACAGGCGGACGGCCGGTTCATATTTTTTAAGGGCGGCCTCCCTCTGTTCCCGTGCATGCCTTTCCTTCCCCGAAATGTTCCGGGTACCCTCCGTTTCCTTGTGGAAGCCGGATTCCGTATTCCTGTTCAGACTCTGTTTCATAAGCGTTATAACCGCCTTTTATCCAATGATATAAATCACCCTCAATCTGCCCTGAAAATTTCCCCCTCTTTTTAAGAGGGAGAATTTCGGACATAATTAATTGTGTTATAGATTGTTGAAATAAGACTAAATATGATAAAGTATCAGAGATAAGACGGAAGCCCCGGTAGGATAGGACTTTCGACAAGCGTATATTAACGACTAAAAATAGAGACCTATGAAATCAGAACAGAAAAGGACAGGCGGTCTGCTGTATAGGGAGGAACATTTCATCTGCGAAGGCTATGTTTCCGATGACAGGGCCATTATCGGGCTGGTGGAACTGGAAGCCGGCAGGCTGTTTATCCGGGAGGACGTGAAACGTTCTACGCTGGTATTCGTACTGTCCGGTGACATCGACATATCGACGGGGAGTGTCCTGAACAGACGGATAAAGTCCGGCAACATGTTCCTCGTACCGGCAGGGAGCAGTTTTTACGGGAAGGCGTCAACGGCGACAGTCCTGATACGGTATTCCTTCACCGTCGATATTGCGTTGTGTAACAGGTTTGCCATCAAGAACCTGTTGCGTTACCTGCCTGATGGCGGACTGTCGGGAAGGAACGATTTTGTCACGCTTCCTGTCCGTGACCTGTTGCGTCGGGAACTGGAACTCACCCGTGACCTCATGCGTGAGGGGTTCCTGTGCGTCCATTTCCAGCAGATGAGGCTGGAAATCATGTTTATGGAACTGCGTGGCTTCTACAGGAAGGAGGAACTGGCGGGACTGTTCGCCCCGATACTCGGTGTGGAAGAGGATTTCAAGGACAGGGTGTTGCAGACATTCCCGGAAGTGAACAGCGCCAAGGAACTGATGGAGAGGCTGAACATGTCCCCGACGGTCTTCAAGCAGAAGTTCCAAGCCTCGTTCGGCGTGTCCGCCAAGCAATGGCTGATACAGAAGAAGAAGGAGAAGCTGTTGAGGGACATTCTCATGACGGACTGCACGGTCTCGGAACTTGCGGAGAAGTACAGCCTCACGGTCAACTACCTGACGACCTTCTGCAAGAAGCATTTCGGGAAGACCCCCACCGAACTGCGTCTGCGATAGAATGGATAGATGGGTACGTACACGTCCGGCCTGCCGGTGGCGTGGTGACAATAGTGTGTCGGGTGGATGGATGGGAGGCGTATCCCTGTCTGTCGGCCGGAGCTGACCATTTTTGTAGGTTTTAAGACCATTTTTGTAGATTCTAAATCTCTATTTCTCACTACCTTTGCCGCCGAAAAGATGATGAAAGTCCTCCTCTTAAAAAGAGGGGGAAATTTTCATTTATGAGCATCGAGTCCACCTCTTAAAAAGAGGTAGCCTCTCTATAAACGCAAATTTATCTGATAAAAATGTATTTTCAAAGAAGCCTTTTTTCTTTTTCCTGATATTCCTTGAATTTCTTCCGTTTATGCCCGTCGTTCACCAGCGAGTCTATGACCTTCCGGTTGGCGGAGGCTATGACATCGACATTCAGCGATGCCAGATAGACGGTTGTCGTCTCGATGTTGCTGTGCCCCATGGCCTCGCTGATGACCGTGTCGCTTATCCCGAGCCACCTCGCCAATGAGGCCCAGGTATGGCGCGATACATAAGAGCTCAGCGGCTCTTTCAGTTCCAGGAGGGCGGAGATACGTGCCAGCCTCTTGTTGTGCGTCCTGAGGGCGCTGCTGTATTTCACGGGCTTCTCCTTTTGGGGGTTGTACAGGATGGGGAACACGTAGGGGCAGTCCGGCGACTCCACCATCCACTTCCTGATGATGGCTTCCGCACGGGGATGGAGGGCTATCCGGATGCGTTGGTTCGTCTTGCGGCGTTGGTAGATGATGCACCCCGATTGTATCTTGTCCTTGGTCAGGTGGGCGATGTCCACAAAGGGCATCCCTTGGGTGTAGATGCTGAACAGGAACATGTCACGGGCGAACTCCTCCGACCTGCTCAGGCCCTCCAGTCCGATGACCCGCACCACCGTCTCCTTCTCTACCGCCCGCTTGCGTGTCTTCTCCGCCCCGGTGAACACCTTGCGGAAGGGGTACCTGTTCACGCGCAGGATGCCCTCGTCCAGCGCGTAGTTATAAACGGCACGCAGTATGCGGTTGTACAGCGAAATGGTGTTCATCTGCAGGCCTTCGCCTGTCAGGAAATTCTGGAAATCCTGCATGACGGAGGCGGACAGGTCCTTGAGCGGAATGTCCTTGTCCCGCATGAACTCCCTGAACCGTTTCAGTACACAGGTGTAGTTCTCCGCCGTCTTCTCATTACCCTGCCGACGGAAATGCTCAATCCGCTTAGCCAACAATTCGAACATCGAGTCTGTAGTTTTTGGAATTCTTGTTCTCATACTCACATTTATTTTATCCCTATTATCAATTTTTAAACGAAGCTGCAAAAATAAAACATCCCCCATTCCTTTGAGAGACGGGCGGGACAGCCTTCATGTCCATCCGTTCAAAAGCGACTCCGGAGCTTCATGGGGAGGGTACGGTTTGGCGGCACGATTGCCGTTAAACCGTCCGGTTTTCGTTTAACGAAAACACAACTTGCTGTCCGCAGGGGCGGACCATGTTTCTACAATAATTATTGTGTATCAGCCCGTTATATGGCTGTTTTCTTGTGATTTGCGGGGTATTTCCATCGGGGATTTGCCGGCTTCTCTCCCCATAAAAGGGTGGATATCTCTCCCGAATCATGTGACTTACGCCCATAATTGGGGGAATAAGGAGGCGCATATACGGGAAATCAGCCCTTTCCATACCCTATTCTCCATTAATGGATTGTCATTTTTACACTTCTGCAAATGGAGAACGGGCGGTGAACCGTATATGCCTCGTGTCCTTCCTTCGTTGTCTCCATTGACGGATTGTTACTTCTACACTTCTGCAAATGGAGAACAGGCGGTGAGCCGTATATGCCTTGTGTTCTTCTTTCGTTGTCTCCATTGACGGATTGTTACTTTTAACTTCTGCAAATGAAGAACGGGCGGTGAGCCGTATAGACCTCGTGTTCTTCCCTCATTGTCTCCATTGATAGATTGTTACTTTTACACTTCTGCAAATGGAAAACGGGCGGTGAGCCGTACATGCCTCGTGTTCTTCCCTCATTGTCTCCATTGATGGATTGTTACTTCTACATTTCTGCAAACGGAGAGTCTCCCCACCTTCCCATTTTACACATCCCATGACAAAAACTGACTTTCCATGACTATAAGTGACAGGCGGTTCCGTCCTGTCCTCTTCTTCCTTTATTTTGTATTCCGAAACAATACCGGTTGTGTAATTTAATAATTTAAGATTTTAAGAAAATGGATTCAGAAAAGGAAAAGGACCGGCTTTCCGATATGATTCTCGGGAGGGTCGGACTTATGGGGAACTTCCTGTCAGATCCTGTCTCCACATCCCCGGAACCTCCAGTGGATACGCCGGGCCGTGAAAGGCGGTCCCGGGCGGCAGAAGTGACATCCCCGGAAGAATACAAAAGGAAGTTTCTGGTTCCCGCTCCCAAATCTTCGGAGTGGAAGACCGTGTACATTGACGGGAGGCTGCACCGCCGTATCGCCATGCTGGTCAGGGCCTCCGGTTGCGGCAGCATCTCAGGTTTCATCATCCGGCTGCTGGAGCTTCATATGGAGGAGCACAGGGAGGATATCGCCGGGCTGCTCGGTGAGGTCTACCGGCCCTGGGATGACGAGAATGGGACGGCCCGCCGGTAAACATCTGTAAATGTTCAAAAAGATATGTCAATGAAAGGAAAGAACGTGAAAGGCCGGACGGGTCCCGGCAGAATGGACGCGGAGCACATCTGCGGGATAATGGGGGAAGCCCCTACCCAGCCTCGGTGGAACGGGGCCGTACAGCCGTCCCTCTACGGCGATGAATACCTGAATGGAATTGCGAGCGTGCAGCGCCGGTCACTGCACATTCCCGCCACCCTACACCGGAAACTCTCCATCCTGGCGGGAGCCTCAAACGGGAAGGTCACGCTGGAGGGGTTCATCAACCACCTTGTCTCACGGCATCTGGAAGAATACAGGGAAACGGCGGAGATGATTCTGGAGGAGTCCCTGCCCGGCCGGACATAAGGGGCCGTCCCCCATGACAGGGCATCTCATCCGATCGGGGCATTGTTTTTTGTCTCAGGAACAATAGTGTTTAACATTTTAAAGGTATGAGTATGAAAAAAGAAAAAGAGTTGTTGGTTGCCGTCGCCAGCCAGAAGGGCGGCGTGGGCAAATCGGTCTTTACGGTACTGCTGGCCAGTGTGCTGCATTACCGCAAAGGGCTGCGTGTGGCTGTCGTGGACTGTGACTCCCCGCAGCACAGTATCGCGCTGATGCGTGAGAGGGACATAGAGAACGTCATGAAAAACGATGACCTGAAGGTGGGCCTTTACCGGCAGCACGAGAGAATCCAAAAGCCTGCCTACCCGGTCATCAAGAGCGATCCGGAAAAAGCCGTGGAGGACCTGCGGCGTTATACCGTGGAGAAAGGCGAGGTTTTCGATGTCGTACTTTTCGACCTCCCCGGAACGCTCCGCAGCGAGGGTGTGGTCTATACCGTCGCCGCGATGGACTACATCTTTGTCCCGCTCAAGGCGGACAACATCGTCATGCAGAGCTCCCTGCAGTTTGCCAAGGCGCTGGAAGAGGAGCTGATCGCCAAGGGGAACTGCAACCTGAAAGGGATCCGGTTGTTCTGGAACATGGTGGACAGGAGGGGACGGAAGGACTTGTACGAAGCCTGGAACCGGGTCATCCACAGGATGGGGCTGCGGCTGCTGTCCTCGCACATTCCGAACACCCTCCGCTACACCCGGGAGGCTGACCCTGTCCGCAAGGGTGTCTTCCGTTCCACGCTGTTCCCGCCCGATTCCCGTCAGGAGAAGGATTCCGGCCTTCCGGAACTGGTGGAGGAGATATGCCGCGCCATCGGTCTGGAAGAACCTGCTGCCGGCCGAGCGGATGATAAGATACAGATACCTTAAATAAGGATTTTTAGCCTAAGGTAAACTAAGCTAAACGGCACGGTAATAGGCTCCTTATAATTACGACTTCTCTTATGAATGCATTACCTTAGTAGTATATAATAAAGGAGGTAACAAGTTATGAGCGAGCAAATTAGGCGTATTTTAGCACAAGAGACAACGAAGACAAGCAAGATCCAGCAGCTGTTCCTTTTAGGGGTTCCCCGCGCGGAAATCGCAAGGATGGTGACCAACGGCAATTACGGTTTCGTGGTGAACGCCCTACGCCGGATGAGGGAACGCGATGGCGGTTTGAACATCCATCCGGCGACAGCCGCACTGGATTATACTTTCAACCGCAAGTTCGGTATCGAGATCGAGGCTTACAACTGTTCCCGTGAACGGCTCGCACGCGAGCTCAGGGAGGCCGGGATTGCAGTGACGGTGGAAGATTATAACCATACCACCCGTCCGCATTGGAAACTCGTGACGGATGGCAGTCTGAACGGCAACGACACATTCGAGCTGGTCAGCCCGATCCTGGTCGGTGAAGCCGGCCTGCGGGAATTGGAGAAGGTCTGCTGGGTGCTTGAGCTGTGTGACGTGAAAGTGAACGAGAGCTGCGGGCTTCACGTGCATATCGATGCCGCCGGTTTCAGCATGGCAACCTGGCGTAACCTGGCCCTGAGTTACAAACATCTAGAACCGGTCATCGACAGGTTCATGCCGGCATCCCGCAGGGACAACCGCTATTGCCGGGGACTGGGTCATGTCTCTGACGAGATGATACGTTCGGCCCGGACGGTGGACGAGCTGAAAGGAAGGATCGGCGACCGTTACCACAAGGTGAACCTCGAGGCCTACTCACGGCACAAGACGGTCGAGTTCCGCCAGCATTCGGGAACGACCAACTTCACAAAAATGCGCAATTGGGTACTGTTTCTCCACAAATTGGTTACCTTTGCCACAAGGAATCAGGTGCCTGCGGCCACCGCGCTACGGGACATCCCCTTCCTGGACGGTGAACAGAAACTCTATTATAAACTAAGGACTAAAAAATTATCGGCATGAGCAAGCATATGTATATTTTGGCGGACGGCGGCAGGATTGCCGCTTCCGACCCTTTCGAGTTTGTACGCCTACTGCGTGAGGGCAGCTGGTTTGACAGCGAATGCACCGACGGGGAATATATGGTGAATTTCTCCAAGCGGTATAACGAACTGCACGGGGTGACGGTAAGAACCGACACGCCCGAGCATTTCATGGCCGACCTGAAAAAGTACGGTTACATCAAGGGCTGAAAAGCCCGCTCCTTTATTATTGCGATCCCCGCCAGCACACCTTCGGTGTGTACCGGCGGGGATTTTTCTTTTTTCACGGTATCTGATATCTGCCGTATCCTGCTTTTCAGAGGGGGGCTGGCTTCACGACCTCCCTCCCGGGAAAGCCTTTTTTTCTTTTCACTGTCCCTTCCACGCATGACAAAAACTGACTATCCATGACAATGCATGACAGGGTATTTGAGGGTGTTCAGCCTGTTATTTCCTTTGTGACATGAAACGGCAGGAATCCCCTGCAAGTATAACCGTTTAAAAAAGACGCAATGGAAAAAGAACCTTTATTTATCGCATTTGCCAGCCAGAAGGGAGGAGTAGGCAAGACCGCCTTCACCGTACTCACGGCCGGCATCCTGCACTACCAGCGGGGATACAATGTGGCCGTGGTGGACTGCGATGCCCCCCAGCACAGCATCACCCAGATGAGAGGCCGTGACATGGAACGCGTCGGGGAGAACGATTCCCTGAAAGTGGCCCTTTACCGCCAGCACGAACAGCTCCGGAAACTCGCTTATCCGATTATAGAGAGCGATCCGGAGAATGCGGTGGCCGACTTCAACCGCTACCGGGAAGAACGGGGCATGGAGTTCGACATCGTGCTGTTCGACCTTCCCGGCACGCTCCGCAGCGTAGGCGTGATCCAGACCGTGGCCTCCATGCACCATATTTTCATTCCTTTAAAGGCGGACAATATCGTGATGCAGAGCTCCCTGCAGTTCGCCGCCGTGATCGAGGAAGAGCTGGTTGCCCGCCGGAATTGTGATTTGAGAGGAATCCACCTGTTTTGGAACATGATCGACAAGCGTGAGCGCAAGGAAACCTATGAGTCATGGAACAAGGTCATGCGGGCCTCGAGGCTGCACCTGCTTGAGACGCGTATCCCGGATACCAAACGTTACAACAAGGAACTGAGCGCCCTGCAGGGGAGTGTCTTCCGTTCCACCCTGCTGCCGGCCGACAACCGCCAGATAAAAGGATCAGGGCTTACGGAGTTGGTAGACGAGATATGCGGTATTACCGGACTGGACAAGCATTCACCCACACCGGACGTATAACATGGAAAGTTCCGGAAGAAAGAGGATCGATCCCCGGCAGATTGACGAGAAGGCTATCCTTGAGAAGGTGGCCGCCCTGGGCGCGCAAGGGATATACAGTTCCAGCTCGTCCAAAGCGATGCCCGCCCGTAAGGAGGAGCCCCCTCTTCCTGAAGCCGGGGGAACATCCGCGGAACAGGACATCGGGGAATATATCAACTCCCACCTGAATGATTTCTCCTCTCCCGGACGTAATCCCCTGCATATCGACAAGGAAGCGTACAGGCTTCTTGCCGACCTGGTCTGGATTGTCCGCCGCAAGGATTTTACGATAGCGGGAGTAGCCAGCCGGATCATCATGGACCATTTCAGGGAGAATGCCGGCCTGATCGAGAAAATAAAGGAATTCTATAAACGACAATTGTATTAAATGGATATGGAAATGAAAGAGAACATCAGAACGACAAGGGGAAAAACGGAAAATGCGGACGCGGTCTCCTGCGCCGCAACAAAGGGAGCTGCCCGTGAGGGAGATCCCCAAGGGCCGGCGGAAGAAAGTCCGGCCCGGCTCATCGAATCCTACCGGCGCGTCCCCTGTCTGTCAGAGAGCGTGGTCCTGGATATCGACGAGGTGGTTTATGAACGTATGGACGGGCTTGTACAGGCAATCGGACGCGAGGATGTCACGACGGGCAGCTTTGTCAGCCGGGTGATATCGGAGCATCTGGAAAGACACGCCGACATGATCCGGATAATAGAGGAACAGGGTCAGAAACGACAATAACGACGGTATGGAGTACGCATTCATTCTTCTGTTCCTGTATGCCTCCTACCTGAGCGTAGAGAAGTACGTCCACACGGGCAGCGTCCTTAAATGGCGGGGAGGACAGCGTCCTGCCTCCGGTCCTCCGGTGAAGGAAGAACCGGCAGAGCCACGGGAGGAAACGTCTGAGGAAGCTGTCATCGGCAGGAGCCGGTACCGGTTACGGCAATTCCCGCCTATGGACGAGGAAGACACGACAGGCGAAAACCGGACGGATACGGTCATGAAAGCAGGAAAGACACCCGTGCCCGGATTCCCCGATCCTTTCGGGAGGTTGGAGGACGGGGAAGTGCCGGAACGCCACGAGATCACCGGTTATGTGGAACGTCCCGATCCCCACCGCGCCAGGGGCGTAACCTTCGACGACATGGACCTGCTCTCCAGGTTCATGACCACGGACCGCCTTTCGGAACAGGAACGGTCCCATGCCCGCCAGGCACTGGAACGGCTGGAGGGGACCAATGTGGAACGCATCCTCCAGGCCGGTATCCTGGGCAGCGACGAGAGGCTGAAACGTTACATGAGACTCTACGTGGACAGCGACAGGGAACCGCCCCTGCTGGCGGCGGGAAAGGACAGGGAAAGCATCATCAGGGATTTTGACATTACGGATTTCATACCCCGGTAACCAATAATATAGTGTATATGGCGAAGTATTATGATTCAAGCTGATCCGCTTTGCGGACATCTTTCCAAGAAAGCAAAAAGCCGCCCGGCGGCAAGGTCGAACTTAAAGTAAGGAGGTAACGATGTACGGTTATCATGATTCCGGCTGATGCCGGCAGTAAACATGTGGTTGCAAGGACAGCCGCGGGCATCCGGCCCGCGGCCTGTTCAAAAAGAAAGTCCAACGAACATTTATAATATAGGTATAAAAACAATGAGACATACGAAATCTTATTCATTTTTACGATTCTCCCCTATGGGCAAAGTGACGGACGCATTGGCATCCCTTATCGGGCGCATACCGACAAGAACGGCCTTCCTGCTGGCATGGCTGGCCACATGGACAGTCCCCGCGTCCGCCGTCGGTGACGGGTCCGCCGGGCTGGTGCAGGCCACGCAGATGGTCACCGGATATTTTGACCCGGCCACGAAACTGATTTACGCGGCCGGGGCGCTCTGCGGGCTGATCGGGGCTATCCGCGTGTATTCCAAGTTCTCGTCGGGCGATCCGGACACGGGCAAGACCGCCGGCAGCTGGTTCGGTGCCTGCGTGTTCCTGATCGTGGCGGCCACGGTGCTGAGGTCGTTCTTCCTGTAACCCCATGCCGTATGGAATACAAGCTGAACAAGGGCGTCGGGCAGGACGTGGAGCTCTTCGGCCTCAAGGCGCAGTACCTCTATCTCTTCGCCGGCGGCCTGCTCGCCGTCTTCCTCGTGTTCGTCATCCTCTACATGGCGGGCGTGAACCGCTGGTCCTGCATCGCCCTCTGCGTCGCATCGGCCTCGGGGATCATCCTCGGAGTGTTCCGCCTGAACAGGAAATACGGCCCCCACGGGCTGATGAAGCTGGCGGCGGCAGGATACCGACCCTATTACATCATCAACAGAAAACGTATCACCTCACTTTTTAAACGAAGAAAATATGCGAAACATACTCAAAGCGGCCACCCTGGAAAGTAAGTTCCCCCTTCTCGCCGTCGAGGACGGGTGCATCCTCTCCAAGGACGCGGACGTGACCGTCGGGTTCAAGGTCCTCCTGCCGGAAGTCTTCACCCTCACCTCCGCCGATTACGAGGCCATGCACGGCGCATGAGGGAAGGCGATCAGGGTATTGCCCTGCCATACCATCGTCCACCGCCAGGACTGGTTCCTGGAGGAGAGGTACAGGGTGCGTGCCGGTAAGGAGGAGCCGGGATTCCTGGACCGCAGCTTCGAGCTCCATTTCAACGAGCGGCCTTTCCTGAACCATTTCCCGTACCTGTTCATCACCCGTACCACGAAGGAGCGCATGCGGCAGCAGAGCAACTTCTCCGTCCTCTGCAGGGGGCATATCCTCCCCAGGGAGGTCCGGGACAAGGACGGTGTCCTCCGCTTCCTGGAAGCGGTGGAGCAGTTCGAGCGCATCATCGCTGATTCCGGGCTGATCCGTCTGGAACGGCTCACGACGGAGGAGATCACCGGAAAGGGAAAGGAGGCCGGCCTGGTGGAGAAATACTTCTCCCTCTCGCAGGAGGATACCACCACGCTGGAGGACATCCGGCTCGGGGGTTCGGAAATGCGTGTCGGCGACAAGCGGCTCTCGGTGCATACGCTCTCCGACGCGGACGACCTGCCCGCTGCGGTACGGACCGACGGACGCTACGAGAAATTCTCCACGGACCGCAGCGACTGCCGCCTCTCCTTTGCCGCTCCTGTCGGATTGCTGCTTCCTTACAATCACATCTATAACCAATACGTGTTTATAGATGATCCGGCAGAAACCCTCCGGCATTTCGAGAAAACGGTCAGGAACATGCGCTCCCTCTCACGTTACAGCCGCGCCAACGAGATCAACCGGCAGTGGGCGGAGGAGTACCTGAACGAGGCGCATTCCTTCGGGCTGGTCCCCGTGCGCTGCCACTGCAACGTCATGGCCTGGTCGGAGGACAGGGAGAGGCTGAGGAATATCCGGAACGACACCGGCTCGGCCCTGGCGCAGATGGGTTGCAAGCCCCGCCACAACACGGTGGACGCGCCTACCCTTTACTGGGCGGCCATCCCCGGCGGGGAGGGCGACTTCCCCGCCGAGGAGTCCTTCCACACGTTCATCGAACAGGCCGCGTGCCTTTTCATCGGGGAGACGAACTACGCCTCCTCCCTCTCTCCCTTTGGCATCAAGATGGCGGACCGTCTCGGCGGCAGGCCCATCCACCTGGATATCTCGGACGAACCGATGAGGCGGGGCATCACGACCAACCGCAACAAGTTTATCCTGGGGCCTTCGGGCAGCGGCAAGTCCTTCTTCACCAACCATCTCGTGCGCAACTATTACGAACAGGGCGCGCACATCCTGCTGGTGGACACGGGAAACAGCTACAAGGGGCTGTGCCGGCTCATCCATGAGCGCACCCGCGGGGAGGACGGGATCTACATCACGTATGAGGAGAACCACCCGATTACGTTCAATCCGTTCTACAGCGAGGACCGGCAGTTCGACGTGGAAAAGAGGGAGAGCATCAAGACGCTGATCCTGACGCTCTGGAAGCGGGAGGACGAGGTGCCGAAACGCTCCGAGGAGGTCGCCCTCTCCGGCGCGGTGAACGCCTATATCCGCAGAATCACGGAAACCCCGGAGTCCAAACCGGATTTCAACGGGTTCTACGAGTTCGTCCGGGATGACTACCGGCGGATGATGGAGGAAAAGAGGGTACGCGAGAAGGACTTCGACATCGACGGGTTCCTGAACGTGCTGGAACCGTTCTACAAGGGAGGGGACTATGACTTCCTCCTGAACTCGGACAAGGGGATAGACCTGACCCGCAAGCGGTTCATCGTCTTCGAGCTGGACAACATATCATCGAACAAGGTGCTGCTCCCGGTGGTGACGCTCATCATCATGGAGACGTTCATCTCCAAGATGCGCCGCTTAAAAGGTGTCCGCAAGGTCATCCTGCTGGAAGAGGCCTGGAAATCACTGATGTCCCCTAATATGGCCACCTATGTTTTGTATCTGTTCAAGACGGTCAGGAAGTATTTCGGGGAGGCCGTGGTGGTCACGCAGGAGGTGGACGACATCATCTCGTCCCCGATCGTGAAGGAGGCCATCATCAACAACTCGGACTGCAAGATCCTGCTGGACCAGAGAAAGTACCTCAATAAGTTCGAGCGGATACAGACCCTTCTGGGACTGACCGACAAGGAATGCTCGCAGATCCTTTCCATCAACCGCGCCAACGACCCCTCACGCCGGTACAAGGAGGTCTGGATCGGACTCGGGGGCGTGCAGTCGGCCGTCTATGCCACGGAGACCTCCACGGAAGAGTACCTCACCTACACGACGGAGGAGAGCGAGAAGCTGGAAGTGGAACGGATGGCGGCAAGGATCGGCAGCATGGAGCAGGCCATACGGCTGCTTGCCGCAGAGAAAAATAAAAAGAAATAACACGTTGTATAAACAAGTAATAAGAAAAAGTATATGAAACGGAAGATTTTTGGTTTTTTGTGTGCTTTCCTCCTCTTTGCATCCACCGCACGGGCGCAATGGGTGGTGACCGACCCGGGCAACCTGGCACAGGGCATCGTGAACAGCGTCAACGAGATGGTGGAAACTTCCGAGACGGCGCAGAACGCGCTTTCCACCTTCAAGGAGGCCTCGAAAATCTACGAGCAGAGCCGGAAATACTACGACATGCTCAAGAGCGTGAACTCGCTGGTCAGCGGGAGCCTGAAGGTCAAGGAGTCCGTGCTGATGCTCTCGGAAATCTCGGAGAGCTACGTGACGAACTACGGGAAGATGCTCACCGACGAGAACTATACGCAGCGGGAACTGGAGGCCATCGCCTTCGGCTACAACAACATCATGAAGAGAAGCAGCGCGTCCGTGGCCGAGCTGAAGAACATCATCACCCCCACCGGCATGTCCATGACCGACAAGGAACGGCTGGACCTCATTGAACGGGTGTACCGCGAGATGAGGCACTACAAGACGCTGGTGAACTACTACACCCGCAAGAACCTGCGCGTCTCCTACCTGCGGGCCAGGGAGAAGGGCGAGACCGGACAGGTCCTGGAACTTTACGGGGAGAACGAACGCTATTGGTAAACCCTTAAAAAGACAAGACCATGGTATTGTTATCCCTATCCTTCGACAGCCTGCACGGTATCCTGCGCAAGCTGTATGACGAGATGACCGAACTGTGCCAGCCGATGATGACGCTGGCCACGGCCATCGCCGCCCTGGGCGCGCTCTTTTACATCGCCTACCGCGTGTGGCAGTCCCTCTCGCGTGCCGAACCGGTGGACGTGTTCGGCATGCTGCGCCCCTTCTGCCTGGGCATCTGCATCCTGTTCTTCGACGTGATCGTGCTGGGAAGCCTGAACGGCATCCTGAGTCCCGTCGTGCAGGGAACGGGGGCCATGCTCCATGACCAGACCTTCGACGTGAGGAAGTTCCAGGAAGAAAAGGACAGGCTGCTCTCCGAGATGCCCCTGAAGGTGGCCGTGACCGGGGAGTTCAACCCCACGGACGAGGAGCTGGAAAAGGAGATCGCAGACATGGGCTGGAGCGGGGAGGACTACGCGGTGATGCAGCGGATGTCCTACACCTGCTACTCCTTCTCCCTGCAAGGCATCGTGCAGACCATCATGCGCAAGGTGATGGAGTTCCTTTTCCGTGCCGCCTCGCTGGTGGTGGACACGATCCGCACCTTCTTTCTCATCGTCCTCTCCGTGCTGGGCCCCCTCGCTTCCGCGGTATCGGTCTTCGACGGTTTCCAGGGCACGCTCGTGCAGTGGCTGGCACGGTATATCAGCGTATATCTCTGGCTGCCCATCTCCGACCTGCTGGGGGCGATGCTCGCCAAGATACAGACGCTGGTGCTGCAAAGCGAGATGGAGATGATCCGGGACCCCCTGAGCGCCCTCTCCCCGGACGGGTCGACAGCCGTCTACCTGGTGTTCATGCTCATAGGGCTGGTCGGGTACTTCTGTGTCCCCACCGTGGCGAACTGGGTGGTACAGGCCGGAGGCATGGGCGCGTATAACCGGAACATGAACAACACGGCGGGCAAGGCCGCCAACGTGGGCGGGGCCATAGCCGGGGCATCCACGGGCAACGTGGCCGGAGTGCTGCTGAAAAAGTAAAGACAACCGGATAATAACATTCATTCACCGTAAGACATGGAATTCAAGAGTCTGAAAAACATCGAGTCCTCGTTCAGGCAGATACGCCTGTTCAGCCTCGTCTTCCTCGCCGCATGCGCTCTCCTGACCGGCTTTTCCGTCTGGAAGTCCTACCGGTTCGCCGAGGCGCAGCGGGAGAAGATCTACGTGCTGGACGAGGGCAAGTCGCTCATCATGGCCCTCTCGCAGGACGCCGCACGCAACCGCCCGGTGGAAGCGAGGGAGCACGTGCGCCGCCTGCACGAGCTGTTCTTCACCCTGGCCCCCGACAAGGCGGCCATCGAGTCGAACATAAACCGGGCGATGTACCTGGCCGACAAGAGCCTGTACGGGTATTACCGCGACTGGAACGAGAAAGGTTTCTATAACCGGCTCATCAGCGGGAACGTCAACCAGACGGTGGTGGTGGACAGCATGCGGTGCGATTTCGACAGCTATCCCTACCGCGTCACCACCTATGCCCGGCAGATGATCATCCGGGGAAGCAACATCACCGAACGCTCCCTGGTGACACGCTGCCGCCTGCAGAGCACGGTCCGGTCGGACAACAACCCGCAGGGCTTCCTGGCGGAACACTTCGAGATTTTGGAAAACAGGGACCTGCGTACCGTGGAAAGGTAACGGTGTCCCGCAGTAATCAATCATTCAACAATATCTGGAAAATGGATATAAGATCAACGGCAAGGGAAAGGCTGGAGGCATATCTGGACGGCCTTTCCGAGAAACAGAGACGGGGCATCCTCGTGGCGATGCTGGTCCTTACCTGCACCGCATCGGGCATCGTCCTGGTGCGTACCTCCTGCCGGCTGGCACCGGCAGGAGGGCGCATGGAGCTCCCTTTCGGGGAAGGTTGCCTCACGGATACCCTGCGCAGGCTGCCCGATCCCCTGAAGGGACAGGAAACAGACATTTACCGGACCATTAAACAACCCCAGCAAGATGGAAAACAGGAAAAGTAACATGGAAGAAGAACACGTGCCTTCCGGGGCTTCCCCGGCCGGCACACGGCCGGCGGAAGCCGGGGTCATTCCCTCCGAAGGGACAAAACCGGGAAAACGGCTCAGCGAGGAGGAAATCCTGCGCCGCAGGAAATACATCGTCATACCGGTATTCGTACTGGTATTCCTGGCGGTCCTTTACTTGATATTCGCCCCTTCCGGTGACAGCGGGGAAACGGCGGCGGGCGGTTCCGGATTCAACGTGAACGTGCCGGAACCCACGACGGTCCAACTGGAAGGGAATAAAACGGACGTTTATGAAAGACAGCAGGCCCGTCGGGAGAAAGACAGACGGATGCAGTCGCTTTCCGACCTTGCCGGAAGGCTGCTGGAAGGGAAAAAGGGCGCGGACAGCATTCCTTCCCCGAATGGGAGCATACGGCAGTCGGCGGACACTTACGGGCAGATCGCCGGGCAGTTGGAGAGCTTTTACGAAACTCCGCAAGCGACAACCGGCACTCTGGAACAAAAGGTGGAAGAACTGTCCCGCCGGCTGGAAGAGGCGGAAGCGGAAAATCGCCGGAGGGGATCCCGCGAGGAGATGATGGAACAGTCCTACCGGATGGCCGCCAGGTACCTGAACCCGAAACCGGAAGCCACACCTGACGAGGTGGAGGAGGAAAAGCCGGAGCCTGTCCCCGTCAGCCGGGTGGAGACCGGAACGACCTCCGCCCTGGAGCAGCCGCTGACGGATTCCGCGTTTGTCGCCTCACTGGCCGTGGAGAGGAACTACGGCTTCAACACGGCGGTGGGCAGCAGCTACCGGATGGGGATGAACACCATCCCGGCCTGCATCTCCGAGAGCCAGACCCTTGAGCAGGGAGGGCGGGTGAAGCTGCGCCTGCTCGCTCCCCTGCAGGCCGGAAGCGTCACCGTGCCGGCCAACAGCCTGGTGACCGGAACGGCCGATATCCGTGGGGAACGCCTGGACATCCTGGTAAGCAGCATTGAGTATGCGGGCAATATCATTCCCGTACAACTGGCGACATACGATATCGACGGGCAGCGGGGCATCTTCGTGCCGGGTTCGGAAAGCCGGACGGCCGCCAAGGAAGTATTGGGGGACGTGAGCCAGGGCATGGGAGGCAGCATCTCCTTCGCCGGTTCCGCCGGGCAACAGGTGGCGATGGACCTCACGCGGGGTGTCCTGCAGGGCGGGACACGGTTCATCTCGCAACGCGTCAAGGCGGTCAAGGTAAAGCTGAAGGCCGGGTACAAGGTGTTGCTGGTCACAAAAAAGCAATAATGACGTTTAACTGTAATCTTTTTTTAAAAACAATCATTCAAGATGAGAACATTCATTCTTTCAATCATGGCCGCGCTGGCGGGAATGGCCTGCCGGGCGCAGGAGCCCAGGCCGGAGGGCGGGGTCAGGATCCTGACCGCCGGCCAGCATATCACGCCCTACAGGATCGGCGTGCCGTTCAGCAAGACAGTGCATATCCTTTTCCCCTCGGAGGTCCGCTATGTCGACCTGGGCAGCACGGACATCATCGCGGGCAAGGCGGACGGCGTGGAGAACGTGGTGCGCGTCAAGGCCGCCGTCCGGGATTTCCCCGGCGAGACGAACTTCTCGGTCATCACGGGGGACGGCTCGTTCTATTCGTTCCTCGTTTCCTACGATGAGGAGACGGAAGCTTTGAACATCAACATGGACAGCCGGTTTCCGGCAGGGCCCTCCGCGGGCGGGAGCGCCGTCCGTGTGACCGAGCTCGGCGAGGAGGACCCCTCGGTCATCGCCAGCCTGATGTACACCGTACACCGTCTGGACCGCAGGGACGTGAAGCATATCGGCTGCCGCCAGTTCGGGATGCAGGTCCTGCTCAAGGGCATCTATGTGCATAAGGACCTGCTGTTCCTCCACGTCTCGCTGGCCAATTCCTCCCATGTGCCCTTCGACATCGACTTCGTGCGTTTCAAGGTGGTGGACAAGAAAGTGGCCAAGCGGACGGCACAGCAGGAGACCTACATCGAGCCGGTGCGCGCGCTCAACGAGCTCAGGCGTATAGAGGGCAAAGGGGAAGGACGCATCGTCTACGCTTTCCACAAGGTGGTCATCCCCGATGACAAGCTCATCGAGGTGGAGATTTACGAGAAGGGCGGCGGACGCCACCAGCGGTTCCATATCAAGAACAGCGACCTGGTGGACGCCAGACTGGTGGACGGACTGATAAAGGAGTAATCCCATGAAAAAATATCTGTTCATAACCATGTGCGCCTTCCTGTCCCTTTGGACGGGCGAGGTTTCCGCGCAACGCTACCTGCCCGGGCAGACTGGACTTCAGCTGACGCTGGGCGGCGTGGACGGCTTCGGAAGGAACGTAAGACACCTGAGGGGGAATTTCCAGGCCGGGCTGGCCCTGAGCCGTTACAACCGTAACCGCTCGCGCTGGGTGTTCGGCGTGGACTACGTGAAGAAACACTATGCCTATAAGGAGACGGCCGTACCCAAGGAGCAGTTCACGGCGGAGGCGGGCTGTCTCTTCCCGTTCCTCTCGGACAGGGGCAGGAACGTGTTCCTGTCCGCCGGCCTGTCCGCGCTGGCAGGCTATGAGAGGGTAAACCGGAACGGCAGGCTCCTTTATGACGGGGCGACCCTGCTGCACAAGGGGACCTTCATCTTCGGCTTCGCCCCGGCATTCGAGATGGAGGCGTACCTGACCGACCGCTGGGCTTTTCTTTTCAATGTCCGGCAACGCGTCTTCTTCGGATCGTCCGTAGGGCATTTCCATACGGTCGTGGCCGTAGGACTGAAATATATCATCGATTAATCTTTTAAAAACAGGAAACAATGAAATTAGGAACATTCATCATGGGATGCGCGCTGGCTCTGCCGGCGTGCATGCTTGCCGGCTGTGACGACCGTCTGGAGGTGCGGCAGGCATACGATTTCTCGCTCTCGTCCTGGTACCTGCAGGAAGGCATTGAACCGGATGAGACGGTGGAGATCCGTCTGACGCTTGACCGCGAGGGGGATTACCGCGAGGCCCGTTACCGCATCGGATACATACAACTGGAGGGTGACGGCGAGGTGCTCGCCGCGGACGGAACCAGGCTGGTGAACCGCGAGCTGACGGACCTCTCCGGCATTGCGGGGCTGGACACGACGGACATCTGCCGCCAGGTATTCACCCTCTTTTACCGGAACACGGGAGAGGACAATCCCGAGATCCGCTTCGTGGCGGTGGACAACTTCAGAGTGGAACGGACGCTGGACATCCCGTTCTCCATCGAGGACAGGGCAAATACGGATACAATCGACTAACGAAAGGCGGGAACTATGACGGAACAGGATAAATACGGCATGGAGCAGCTTGCCGAATATCTGGACATGCGAATACGGTACGAGGAAGAAACAATAAAGGAGATCCGGAATAAACTGGACCGGGATTACCTTTATCATTTTGCGTGGACCGGGGAGGAATTGTTCAAGTCCCATTTCATGGTAAAACAATACGGGGAACTCCGCCAGGTAATCCGGCAGGTGGGAGCTCCCGAAAAGGTGCATGGATATATACGGCATAAACGGGAGGAATGCCTGAAGGAGCTGGTCAGCGGGAGTATCCGCAGGCGCAGTACGGACGATATTTCCAACCTGGCACATACCTACCGGCTGGAATGCATGCAGAGACTGGTCAAGGATTATACGGGCTTCGAACGGCTTCTCTCGATGAAGGCTCCCCGCGAGGAAGTGAAAGCAAAAACGGAGCCGGAAACGATGAAAAAGAAGTCGAACGGATTAAAAATATAATGGAATGGAACAACAGGACCCCAATGTCATAAGGTTTATGGACTGGCTGGATTCAACAATGGAAGTATTGGACGAGAAAATCCAGACGGGAACGGTAAAGTCAAATGCGGACTACCTTTCTTTCTTTGAGGACAAGGCCGAGGAGCTATACAGGCAGCATTATATGTATAAATGTTTAAACGACCTGCGTTCCCATGTCAGGAAACTTGAAACGCCACGGCAGATTCAGGAGTACATACAGCGAAGGAGGAATGCCTGTCTGGATAAACTGCTGGAACAGGACATCTCCGCCAGGAGTACAAGCCCGATGAGCAATCTGGCCCACACGCTCCGGCTCGAGTGCTCGCAGCAGCTTGTCCGTGAGTACGACCTTCTTGTCCGTTTCCTTACCGCAACGCCGCGAGAGAGGCAGGAAGAGGAGCGTGTCTCAAAGGTCAACCGGGATAAGGCCCGGAAGGGAGGATTAAGATTATAGCAAAAACAATGAAAAAGGTAAAGGGAATGCCAATTTGGAGAGGAAAGGCAATGCTGTGCATGCTTGTGATGACACTGTTGAGAGCCGGTCTGTCGGCACAGCCGGTAAAAATGCGACAGGGACCGGACCCGGTAAAGTTTGAACTTGCGGTCAGCCTTGTAAAACAGTGAGAGGGACTTCATGGAAAAGACAAATTTCCGTACTACGGTTATGGACACCGCCAATTGCCGGGCGAGAATCTGTCCTACGACATGACGGAGGCTGAAGCGGAGGCACTGCTCCGTAAGGACCTCATGAAACGCTACGCGTTGTTCCGCAGGTACGGCAAGGATGCGGAACTTCTGATGGTTTTAAGCTACAATGTCGGAACGTCAGCATTGCTCGGATACGGGAAACGCCCCAAAAGCCGCCTGCTCCGAAAGCTGGAGGCCGGAGACCGTGACATATACAGGGAATACATTTCCTATTGCCACTACCGGGGACGGAAGGTCAAATCAATAGAAAGACGCAGGAAAATGGAATTTTTACTGCTTTATGAGAAATAGATAATAAAGAAAGAGGGAGAGCCTACGTTATCTTGTAGTGCTCTCCCTTCATTCATACAGGGTTTTCAACGTTTCCCACATTACAAACAACCGTTTTTATAATGCGGGAGTATGTCGTTATGCCTGGTACCCAAGGTTGAAATTCAGCAGATGATGGATAAAAAGCCTGCCGCGTTCCGTCCATACGGTATGCATGGCCGTTCCGGTTTCTCCGTTCCGGTTCTGCCATATATGCGTATGTGTCCGGGTATATCCTTCCTTCTGGTATCGGGCGGTAAGCATCCATGTCCCTGACTGGCGGAACTGGACTCCAAGCAATTTCAGCCTGTAATTCAGCTCCCTCCCGCTCATTCCAAGTTCTTTGGCTATCTGCGTGGTCGTATATGTGCTTGCCGAATGCAGGACCTCGTCAAAATACCTTACTTTCGGAGCCTGCAGATTCAATTCAATGGCGTTCCGCGCGTTTTTCTCTTCCAGTACGGATATATGCCTGTCGCGTTCCTTTATCTTGTTTTCCGCGAGCAACAAGGCCCGTGAAAGCAGTTCGGAGTCGGTTTCTCCCTTTATGTCAAGCAGGTATCCGCCCTCTTTTAATGTCCGTGGGACAAGGTCATCAAAGATCCAGCTTTCGAACCTCTCGGCCGAGGGCAGGCGGCTGCCGGCCATCAGGCGGTAAAGGTTCCCCTCGTCGATGAACTTCACTTTCTGCCGGCCGCCTGCCGTAAGGAGGTCGTGGACGCGTACCCCCTTCGGTCTGCAATGCCGGTTGACGGCATCCTTGGGATTGGCGTATCCCAACGCCGAGGCCACGTCCCTGGCGCAAAACCAGACCCTGCCTCCGGCTTCCACGGTCCGGACCTTGCCGAACTCGGGATGTTCTGTTATGACTAACGTGTGCATGTCGTTTACTGTTTATAGGTTGATTCTATCGCTTTGAATATCTCATGGATTACCTGGGGGACGATGGCGTTCCCGTATCCCTTGACGGACTGCTGCCGCCAGGAAGAAAAGGTAATACCGTCCAATTGACGGGGAACCCCATCATCTCGGCCACAAACAGGGGATTGAGTTGGAAACTCCTCCCAGCCTGGGCAAAGAAATCGGGAAGGCTGCCCTGCTGCGGGTTCTTCCCCTTCCTCGCGAAGTGTTCCAAGGTCGGCGCACCCTTCCAGTCCCTTGCCGTCGGGGTCGGGAGCAGCCCGTGGAAGTCCAGGAAATCCGTCAGGCCGTTGGGATTCTTCTCCCCGTCCTCCGCCCCGTGCATGGACGTGCGTCCCTGACTTTTCCAGCGTTCCACCCGCTGCCGGTGGTGTATCTCCGTCGCTGTCGGGGTGGGAAGGAGCATCTCGCGGATGATTTCCGGAAGCCCTTTCTGGAGGCTGTTCGCTCCTCTCGGACTGCAATCCCTCGCCATCGGCGTGGGCAACAAACCATACCCGGTCCCTCCGGTGCGGGGCACCGACGGCACAAGCCGGAATAAGCAGCGGCTGGACGGTATATCCTTCACGCTCAAGATCCCGGCAGATGGTCTCGACGACGTATTCCTCCCGCTTGCGGTATACAGGCTGATCCTCTCCGAACAGAGAGGGCTGACATCCCACGTGAGCCGCCTTGCCGGGCTGTACCATCGTGAGGATGCCACCAACGTTCTCACCAACGATCCAACCGGGCCGGATCTCGTGAATGGCACGGAGCATGTGAGGCCAGAGGTAACGGCTGTCCTCCGCGCCCCTTCGCTGGCCGGCGACTGAGAAGGGCTGGCAGGGGAAACCTCCCGTGAGGATGTCGACCTTTCCCCTTCATCCCCGAAAATCCGTAGTTGTAATATCCGTATAACTTTCTGCATGGCTGAACCAATAATTTAAAATCCGGTTACAAAACTCGTCTATCTCGCAATGGAAGGCGTTGCGCCATCCCATTCATTCGGCGGCGAGATCCGCCGCGCCAAACCCGCTGAAAAGCGAGGCATGTACCAACTGTCTCATATTGAATCCTATTAATCGGTTAATGAATCCGTTACATTCCCGGTCTCTTTTTTTACCGGAATGGTTATTACCATCTCGTCGATCTTGCGGTATATCCTGCCCATCTCCAGCATGTTCTTCAACCGCAGGATGTCCGTGATCTCGTAGACGGTCATGCCGTTCTGCACGCTGAAACGGATGTATCCCCTTTGCCGTTGCGTTTCCACTTCCTCGCGGGTCATCTGCAGAAGCTCGCAGATCTCCTCCAGCGTGAAGGTCAGCTGCACTTCCTTGACGGTATGCGCGTAGGTCAGGATACTCAGCATCTGCAGGCATTTGCGGTGTGCCTTGACAAGGGCGGCGAACTTGTTCCGCTTGATCATGATGTACTTACTTTGATTTTCCATTTGTCTTGCTATTTTTAATTGTTATCGGTTCCTGTTCTTCGAAGGCTTCCGGCAGGGCGGCCGTGCCGTATTCCTCCCGGAGGAACTTGTACACGTCGAATGCCCAGAAGTACACCTTGCCGCTGATCTTGAAGGACGGCAGCTTTCCCGATATGCGCCAGCGTATCAGTGTCCGGTCGCAGACTTTCAGCTGGAGACGCATGTCGCGGCTGTCCAGCATCTGCTTGCCGTTGAAGCTACTGAGTGCCTCCAGCTCCATTTCCAGACGGGCGATGAGCTTGTTCTGACGCTCGAAGCATCCTTCGATCATCCGCCTGAGCTCCATGATTTCATTCTTGCCTTCTTCCATTTTCCGGTTGTTTTAGTTCGATTCTGTTTTTGTCTTTCTTCGCTTGCAAAGTTTTGGAAAATCAGAAGGCGAACATAGGGCTGACGGATACCGCCAGCCCCATATTTTTTCAGTAAACCATTCTGTATCAATGATGTATTTCCGATACTTTTTTGAAGGGATAAAACTTGATTACCGGAAATGATTCATTCGTGGGAAGAGGGAATATGGTAAAAAGGGGATATCTTACGGATGGAAATAAAAAGGGAGGTCAAGCCTGGCACAGGACCTGATCTCCCTTGAAAATCTTTCATGAAAACTTGCTAAGGTCAAGTAAATTAACTACTTTTGTAGCTGAAGAGTTATTTGAGGTTATGCAGAAAAGCGCAAGCGGGCGATGGATTTCCGTCACCAAATCGTTACCTGCCTGTTTTCTATGCTCCGCTTATCTTTTGAAACTCAAAAAATTAAAGAGAACTACGCTATTTTTTTAATTAACGTCCTTATCTTTTGAGATGAAATTCCGGATCTTACGCGAAAACCTCCACCACAGAGTTTTGCAAAACTGCTGCCACTGCTATCACTCTTTCCACTGAAAGCACCATGAGCAGGACGTTTCATAGGGTGGTGGCAGCACTTTTTTTATATGGTAAAAAGGGCTGCTGCCACCACTTTTACCTCTTTTCTACCCCAAAAAGTCCGTAGGAGGGGGAAGAAACAGGAGGCGGAGGATGATCAAACGCTGGGAAAAGGCGGGAATACAGGCACACAGCACCCGGAAACCGGACCGGCAGAATATCGTCCACCAACGAACAAGATACTGATTACATCCTGATGGGAATCTGATTGCGGATCGCCAGAACTATGGTTGCATCCCGACAAAGCCATAGTTACAATCTGGTGAAACCTTAGTTCCAGCCTGATGGAACTGAAGTTTCAACCCTACGGAACCGGTTGGAACTGAACCTTATGGCTGAATATGACGCCCGTACAATTAATATAGGTGCTGAATACAGCTTTTGGAAAGATTATATCAATGCGGTGATAGAGTTCAACCGCTGCCGTTACTTTTCCGGCGGAGTGGTTTTTAAAGTCCACCTGAAATAATAAAAGGAGTGGCTGTCAGTCTTTGATTTTCTTTTTATACACTTCCCCTCTGCTCATTACTTCCTTAACGAAATTGTAAGTCTCTACCCCTCGGAAGTATCCATTCTTACAAACCGGATCATTGAAATATTCTTCATTACTTTTAAGCAGGATATAGTCATCTACGCTATTATCCCATACATATTTATTCTTGCCATATTTTTCAGCCAGTGCCATGGCATCCAGTACGTGTCCTATTCCGGCGTTATAAGCCGCCAAGACAAATTTCATCCGTTCGTTTTCATTTTTTATTGCGTTGAAAGAACGGGAAGTGGCAGCGATATATTTCACAGCGGCCTTTATACTCTCTTCCGGATTCTGTTCTTTACCGGGAGGAACTCCCATAGCACGCGCCGTCCGGGGCATGAGCTGCATTAATCCTTTCGCGCCTGCCCATGATACGGCTGTCGTATCAAAATTAGATTCTGTATAGGCTAGGGAAGCTAAAATACGCCAGTCCCAATCTATTTCTTTGGCATATTTCTTGAATAGAGTGTCGAAGTGTGAAATCTTTCCGTCTTTGACGGACAAGATGGAACCGTGAGGTGTCCGTTTGCTTATTTCAAAATAACGCTTGCTACTGGCCTGATAGGCAGGAGAAGTTATATTTTCCTGATGCCATTTAGTAGCAGCTTCACCTAGTAGCGGTGAGGTCTTACGTACGGCCCATGAGGCACGTTGGTCAAAACTGACAGCCAGGTCAATATTCAGATTGGGGTAATAAGTCTTGTTTAATTTGGCAAGGTCGTTATCACAGATGGCATAATCTATCTCACCATTGGAAACCTGCATGATTAAATCCTCGGTGGTGATGCTGTCATTATTGACTTCGTGTATCAATATACCGCCACCCAGTTCTTTATCCAGATTGATGAGACGTTCCAGATACTTTCCTGGTTTTACATAGACCTCTTTCCCTATTAATTCTGTCACATTATTCAGTGCTTTCTTCTTTTTTTGAGTATTGCGTTGTACCAATACCTGATGGGTGATAATATCTTCCCCGCAAAATTCTACACTATCTTTAAACTCTTTGGTGACAGGTAGATTATAGGCTATCAGGTCTCCTTCTCCTTGTAATAGTTTATGGACCAGATCACGGGCATTCTGTGCTACTTTTATTTTCAGCTTTACGCCCAATGAGCGGGTAAACTGATCGGCCAGCTCATACTGGAATCCCATAGGCTCGCCCCGATAGTCGAAATAAGAGGTAGAACTGTTCAAGGTCAGGGCTACTAATTCTCCGCTGTCTTTTATTTGCGGCAAATCATAATTTGTCACTTCGGCAGATTGTTGCCGGTTGCGGCACGCTGTCATGCATATACAGGCAAGGACTAATAGCCAGACATTTTTCATCTTCCTAAAATCTTTTCAATATATAGTTTAAGGATTTCAATGGCCTTTTGGTTGTTGCCTCCATTGGGGATAATAATGTCGGCATATTGTTTGGTAGGCTCTATGAATTCGTCATGCATCGGTTTCAGAATGTTCCGGTATTTGTCTATCAGCATTTCCAAGGGATGGCCGCGTTCCACCATGTCGCGGGTAATCACACGCAGCAAACGTTCATCGGGTTCGGCATCCACGAAAATTTTTAAATCCATCAGATCGCGTAACTCTTTATCATAGAGGCTCATGATACCTTCTACGATGATGACTTCCTTAGGCTCTACATGGACGGTTTCGGGCAGGCGTGTACATATTATATAAGAATAGGTAGGTTGTTCAATGGGATGTCCTTTACGTAATTCGGCTATCTGTTGTTCAAAGAGCGGCCAGTCAAAAGCGTCGGGATGGTCGAAATTGGTTTGTTTACGTATTTCCAAGGGAATGGATGACTGATCATTATAATATGAATCTTGTGGAATGACTGCAACGGAACCTAGGGGCAGGCTCTCTATGATTTTTCTAACTACAGTGGTCTTTCCTGAACCGGTTCCGCCGGCTATGCCAATAATTATCATAATAATAGAATGTATTTTAAAACAAAACTGTTACTTTTGCATCAGGCTAAATACTTTAAGCCCTGTGTCAATTACAAAAGTAGGATAATTAATTAAAATATCAAGTATGGTTAAGCACATTGTTTTATTTAAATTGAAAGAAACTCTTTCACAAGAAGAAAAATTGAAAGTGATGAATGATTTTAAAGCGGCTATTGAAGCTTTGCCGGTCAAGATAGGTTTTATCCGTCATATATTTGTGGGGCTGAATACCAATTCTGCTGAAAAATGGGATATTTGTTTGGATAGTGAATTCGATACGCTGGCAGATGTCAATGCCTATGCCGTTCATCCGGATCATGTAGCTGCTGCCGGCCTCTTAAAAGAGGTTAAGGCTGATCGTGCTTGTGTGGATTACGAATTATAAAAGATAGCTTATGAAAAAGATAATCAATCCCTGGAAGGGGATGAAAGGATATAATTGCTTTGGCTGTGCTCCTAATAATGACGCCGGAGTGAAGATGGAATTTTATGAAGACGGGAATGAGGTAATCAGTATCTGGAAACCTCAGCCACAGTTTCAGGGGTGGATTGATACGTTGCATGGAGGTATTCAGGCGGTGCTGTTGGATGAGATTTGTGCATGGGTAGTTTTGCGTAAACTACAGACTACCGGTGTTACGTCCAAAATGGAAACTCGTTATATGAAGCCTGTTAATACTAACGATTCGTATATTGTATTGAAAGCCTCCATAAAGGAGAGGAAGCGCAATATCGTATTTGTAGAAGCGGCTATTTATAATAATAAAGAGGAACTTTGTACCAAGGCTCTATGCACTTATTTCACTTTTCCGCAAGAGAAGGCGAAGGAAGAAATGCATTTTTTGAGCTGCGAGGTGGAGCAAGATGAGATAATACCTTTAATTTGAAAGAAAAAATAAAGTTTTTGCGATAATTATTTGCTGATATCAAATATAAACTTTATTTTTGTCGCAAATAAAAAGAAAAGACTATGGTTAGAACAGCTACACATCATCATCATTTTCCTAACGAATAATTCGGTGGGCTAAGGTGATATTGTAGTATAATGATATAGGGCTTGCCGAAAACGGTAAGCCCTTTTTATTGCCGGTTAATAATTAAAAAACAGATAGAATCATGCTTAGAATTGCAGTACAGTCAAAAGGCCGTTTGTTTGAAGAGACAATGGCATTATTACAAGAGGCGGATATTAAAATCTCCGCTTCTAAAAGAATTCTTTTAGTACAGTCATCTAATTTTCCTATCGAAGTTCTTTTTCTTCGCGATGATGATATTCCTCAGTCGGTGGCTGGTGGAGTGGCTGATTTAGGGATTGTAGGCGAGAATGAGTTTGTAGAGAGAAAAGAAGACGCTGAGGTGATTAAACGTTTGGGATTCAGCAAGTGCCGTTTGTCATTGGCTATACCTAAAGATGTGGACTATCCGGGTTTGTCTTGGTTTGAAGGACGCAAGATTGCGACTTCTTATCCCGGCATTTTGAAAGATTTCATGGAACGGAATGGTATTCATTCTGATATTCATGTCATTACCGGTTCGGTAGAGATTGCTCCGGGAATCAGTTTGGCAGATGCTATTTTTGATATTGTAAGTTCGGGATCGACTTTGGTAAGCAATAGCTTGAAGGAAGTGGAAGTGGTTATGAAAAGTGAGGCATTGCTGATAGGCAATAAGAATATGTCTGAGGAGAAGAAAGAGATTTTGAATGAACTCTTGTTCCGTATTGAAGCGGTGAAAGCTGCCGAAGACAAGAAATATGTCTTGATGAATGCTCCGACAGAGCGTTTGGAAGAAATTATCGAAGTGCTGCCGGGTATGAAGAGTCCTACTGTGATGCCATTGGCACAAGAAGGATGGAGTTCGGTACATACAGTGCTTGACGAGAAACGTTTTTGGGAGATCATCGGAAAACTGAAGGCATTGGGCGCGGAAGGTATTTTGGTATTGCCCATTGAGAAAATGATATTATAGCCGGTCCATACGTCAGGCGAGATTTGTAAACTTATAAAAGAATACATGTATGAAGAAAATAATATATCCTGAAAAGAAAGACTGGGTGGAAATTCTCCGTCGTCCGGCATTAAATACAGACACGCTGCGCGATACGGTTAAAGAAGTGCTGGATAAAGTGAAGACGGAAGGAGATAAAGCGGTGAGGGAATATGAAGAACGTTTTGATAAGGTGAAACTGGACTTACTGGGGGTTACTGAAACGGAAATTGCTGAAGCGGAAAAGGAGGTACCTATTGAATTGAAGGCAGCTATTATGCTGGCACAGAAAAATATTCATACTTTTCATAATTCTCAGCGATTTGAAGGGAAAAAGGTGCAGACTGTATCTGGTGTAACTTGTTGGCAGAAGGCTGTTGCTATTGAAAAGGTGGGCTTGTATATTCCCGGAGGCACGGCGCCTTTATTTTCTACCGTATTGATGTTGGCTACTCCGGCACAGATTGCAGGTTGCAAGGAAATCGTACTTTGTACTCCTCCTGATAAAGAAGGAAAGGTTCATCCTGCTATCTTGTATGCGGCAAAATTGGCCGGAGTAAATAAAATATTCAAAGCAGGAGGGGTGCAGGCCATCGCTGCTATGGCATACGGAACGGAAAGTGTGCCTAAGGTTTATAAAATTTTCGGTCCGGGTAACCAATATGTAACGGCTGCCAAGCAGCAGGTTTCTTTGCGGGATGTTGCGATAGATATGCCTGCCGGCCCTTCTGAAGTCGAAGTGCTGGCCGACGAGACGGCTAATCCTGTATTTGTGGCAGCCGATTTGCTTTCACAGGCGGAACATGGAGTTGATAGTCAGGCCATGCTGATAACTACTTCTGAGAAATTAATGAAGGAGGTGGAGTATGAGGTACAACGCCAGTTGGCTTTGCTTACCAGATGGAAAATAGCCGAAAAGTCGTTGGCAAACAGCAAATTGATTTTGGTGAGGGATATGGATGAGGCAATTGCTCTGACGAATGAATATGCTCCCGAGCATTTGATTATCGAGACCAAGGATTATATGGAACTGGCAGAGCGTATTGTCAATGCCGGATCTGTATTTCTAGGTTCACTTACTCCGGAGAGTGCCGGTGATTATGCATCCGGAACCAATCATACTTTACCTACCAATGGTTACGCCAAAGCGTATAGTGGGGTGAGCCTGGATAGTTTTATCCGTAAAATCACTTTTCAGGAGATTAATGGTGAGGGTATTCAGAATATCGGTCCTGCTATTGAGGTGATGGCGGCTAATGAACAACTGGGTGCGCATAAGAATGCAGTAACCGTAAGATTAAAAACAGTATAAAGATGAAAGATTTGAAAGAATTGACGCGCCCGAATATTTGGGCTTTGAAACCCTATTCATCGGCACGTGACGAATATAATGGAGCGGAGGCATCTGTTTTTCTGGATGCCAATGAGAATCCGTACAATACACCTAATAACCGTTATCCTGATCCTATGCAGCGGGAACTGAAGAATATGATAGCTCCTATTAAAAAGGTAGACCCCGATACGATCTTTCTGGGAAACGGCAGTGATGAGGCTATTGACTTGGTATATCGCGCGTTCTGTATTCCGGGGGTGGATAATGTAGCGGCTATTGACCCTACTTATGGTATGTATCAGGTGTGTGCCGATGTCAACGATGTAGAATATCGCAAGGTGTTGTTGGATGAAAACTATCAGTTCAGTGCCGACAAACTATTGGCGGCAACAGACGATCACACCAAACTGGTTTTTCTTTGCTCGCCCAATAATCCAACCGGTAATAACCTGGATCGTAGGGAAATGGAAAAATTGCTGGATACTTTTCAGGGATTGGTGATTATAGACGAGGCCTATTCCGATTTTTCTGATGCGCCGTCTTTCCTTGCCGATTTAGATAAATATCCTAATTTGATTGTCTTCCAGACTTTTTCTAAGGCATGGGGATGTGCTGCCATTCGTTTGGGCATGGCCTTTGCGTCTAAAGAAATCATCTCTATTTTCAGTAAGATTAAATATCCGTATAATGTGAATCTGCTGACACAGAAAGAGGCTGTTATGATGTTGCATCGGCATTATGAGGTAGAACGTTGGGTAAAGTCGTTATTGGAAGAACGGACGCGTTTGGTCAATGAATTTGTAGAACTGCCTTGTTGTGAGAAAATCTATCCTACGGATGCTAATTTTTTTCTAGCTAAAGTGACAGATGCCAAGAAAATATATAATTATTTGGTAGGTAAAGGTATCATAGTGCGTAACCGTACCAATATTTCTTTATGTCGTGATTGTTTGCGTGTGACTATTGGTACACGTCCGGAGAATGATATGTTGTTGGAAGCATTGAAGAATTATGAATGTTGAAATATGAAGAAAGCGTTGTTTATAGATCGTGACGGTACGTTGGTTATCGAGCCACCGGTTGATTACCAATTGGATTCTTTCCATAAATTGGAGTTTTATCCTAAGGTATTTCGTAATTTGGGATTTATCCGCAGTAAGCTCGACTTTGAATTTGTGATGGTTACCAATCAAGATGGCCTCGGTACTTCTTCTTTTCCTGAGGATACCTTTTGGCCGGTGCACAACCTAGTGTTGAAGACATTGGAGGGGGAAGGTATCACTTTTGATGATATCTTGATAGACCGCAGTTTTCCGGAAGACCATGTGCCTACCCGCAAGCCTGGAACAGGAATGATGGGAAAATATCTTACCGGTGATTATGATTTGGCTAACAGTTTTGTTATTGGTGACCGTGTTACAGATGTGGAACTGGCTAAAAATATGGGATGTAAGGCTATCTTGCTGCAAGATAATATGGATATTCTGAAAGAAAAAGAACTGGAATCCTATTGTGTACTGGTTACTACAGATTGGGATAAGGTCGCTGAATTTCTTTTTGCCGGAGAACGTATAGCGGAGGTCCGTCGTACTACGAAGGAAACGGATATTTATATCAGCTTAAATTTAGATGGCAGCGGAAAGTGTGATATTTCTACAGGTATTGGTTTTTTTGATCACATGTTGGAACAGATTGGAAAACATGGTGGTATTGATCTTACCATTAAAGTAAAAGGTGATTTGGAAGTGGATGAACATCATACTATTGAAGATACTGCCATTGTTTTGGGTGAATGTATTTATCGGGCATTGGGCAGCAAGCGTGGCATTGAGCGTTACGGATATTGCTTGCCCATGGATGATTGTCTTTGTCGGGTAGCTTTGGATTTTGGCGGTAGAGCATGGTTAGTATGGGATGCTGAGTTTCATCGAGAGAAAATAGGGGAGATGCCTACCGAGATGTTTCCTCATTTTTTTAAATCATTGAGTGATGCAGCTCGTATGAATTTAAATATCAAAGCCGAGGGGCAGAATGAGCATCATAAAATAGAAGGTATTTTCAAAGCTTTGGCTCGTGCCATAAAGATGGCTGTGCGAAGAGATATTTACTATTTTGAAGTACCCTCAAGCAAGGGATGTATTTAAGTTAGCTTCAAAGACAAAGTAACTTAACTTATTTGCCCAACTAAGTTAAGTTACTTTGTCTTTGAAGCTAACTTACTTTTTTATATGGTTTATAGCTCTTCGCATTCTTTCAGCCATGAAGCTGCACTTGCATCGCTTGGCATACGCCAGTCACCTCGGGGACTGAGTGATACGGATCCCACTTTGGGACCATCGGGCAGGCAGGAACGTTTGAATTGTTGTTGAAAGAAACGGCGGCAGAATATAGTAAGCCATTTTTTGATTGTTGCCTCATCGTATGTATCACGAAAAGCGATACTTGCCAGGAAGAATATCTTGGCGGGACGAAAACCGAAACGTAGGAATTGATAAAGGAAGAAGTCATGCAGTTCGTATGGCCCTACCAAATCTTCTGTCTTTTGTTTGATATTGCCGTTTTCATCAGCAGGAATCAGTTCGGGGCTGATAGGAGTGTCTACAATATCGAGCAGAGTAATACGTGATTCATTATCCATGTCATTCAAAGCCACCCAATTTACCAGGTATTTGACCAATGTTTTGGGAATACTTCCATTGACTCCATACATAGACATGTGGTCGCCATTGTAGGTGGCCCAGCCTAGGGCAAGTTCTGAAAGGTCTCCTGTACCAATGACAAGACCGCTCAGTTGGTTGGCAACATCCATCAGAATTTGAGTCCGTTCGCGTGCCTGACTGTTTTCGTAAGTCACATCGTGTATGGTCATATCGTGGTCTATGTCATTAAAATGCTGGATGCAGGATTCCTTAATGCTGATTTCTTTAATAGTAACGCCTAATGAAGCCATCAGATGGAGAGCATTATTATAAGTGCGGTCGGTAGTGCCAAAACCAGGCATGGTGATGCCGATGATGCCTTTTCGTGGCAAATTCAATTTGTCGAAAGTTTTGGCACAGACCAAAAGTGCCAAGGTGGAATCCAAACCACCGGAAATACCGACTACTACAGTCTTGCAGTGAGTGTGTACCAAACGTTTGGCAAGCCCTGCTATTTGGATGGCAAAAATTTCTTCACAACGCTCATCCAATTCTTTGCCCTGAGGAACAAAAGGATGGGCTTCTATACTGCGTGTAAGACTAAGATCGCGTGTGTTAACAAATTCTGTACTGATGTGGATGGCGGGACGTCCCGGGCAGTTGCCGATATTGGCGGCAAAAGTGGTATTGGTCAACCGTTCGCCACGAAGACGCTCTACGTCTATTTCACTGATGACTAACTGTTCTTTGAATGAGAAACGTTCAGATTCGGTAAGTAATGTGCCGTTTTCATATATCAGTCCGTTGCCTGCAAAAACAACGTCTGTAGTCGATTCGCCGAAACCGGATGAACTGAATACATATCCTGCCAGGCAGCGTGCTGATTGTTGACTGACTAATGAACGGACATAATTATGCTTGCCTATCCCTTCATTATCGGCAGACATATTGAAAATGATTTCCGCTCCTTTCAATGCTAATGCGGAACTGGGGGGAATGGGGGCCCACATATCTTCGCAGATTTCAATGCCAAAGCAAGTTTCCGGAGTGTCGAAAAGCAGGTTGGCGCTGACCGGTACATTTTGTCCGCAGAGACGTACATTACCATCTGGGTGGTTTAGAGCAGAGGTAAACCAGCGTTGTTCATAGAACTCTTTATAATTAGGTAAATATGTTTTGGGAACAATACCCAGTATTTTTCCTTTTTGGAAAACAACAGCACTATTCAGCAGCGTGGAATTCATAACCACAGGCATCCCTACAATGGAGACGATATCCATTTGTCGGGTATTATTCATAATCTGCATTAAAGCCATTTCTGCTTCTTCCAACAGTAAAGACTGACCGAACAAGTCGGCGCAAGTATACCCTGTAATACTTAGTTCGGGAAAAATGATAATTTGTACTCCTTTCCCGTCTGCTATGGCAATTTGAGTTTCAATCTGTTGTGCATTAAATTTGCAGTCAGCCACTTTCACTATCGGAATGGCAGCCGCCACTCTTACAAAACCGTATTTCATATTATACCTAATTATTATATATACTTGCAAAATTAATCATTCTTTCCCGATTTATACCCCTAAATAAAAAAAATAAAAAAAAGTACGTGATTTATTTGTTTGTTGCGAATAACTATCTATCTTTGCACATGAAATAAAATTGTAATAGTTACAAAAAGGGAATATATGAAGAGTTACGATTATCTTATCAGTTATAACATTAAGCCGTCCGTACAGCGCATAGCTATTATGGATTATTTGTTGGCCCATAAAACTCATCCTTCTATCGATGAGATTTATTTGGCGCTATGCAAGGACATTCCAACCTTGTCCAAGACTACAGTGTATAATACACTGAAACTCTTTGTCGAGCATGGAGCAGCTTTAATGCTTACAATTGATGAAAAGAATGCGTGTTTTGACGGTGATACTTCCCTGCATGCTCATTTCCTTTGTAAGAAATGTGGTAAAATATTTGATTTGCCCTACAGTAATGAAGTGAAGCAAGTAGAGCAAATTGATATGAATGGATTCAAGGTGGATGAAATTCACCAATATTATAAAGGTATATGCCCCGTTTGTTCTAAAGAAGACAAAGAAAGAAGTTAGAAAGATAGAGAGTAGATGACTAACTAATAAATAAAATATTGACTAACTAATAAAAAAAGAAATTATGAAAAAGTTTATTTGTACAGTTTGTGGTTATATTCATGAAGGTGATGCAGCTCCTGAAAAATGTCCGTTGTGTAAAGCGCCTGCTTCTAAGTTTAACGAAATGGTAGAAACAGAAGGTGGCTTGGAATTTGCAGACCAACACGTTATCGGCGTAGCAAAAGGTTGTGATGAAGAAATGATTAAGGATTTGAACAACCACTTCATGGGTGAATGTACGGAAGTTGGTATGTATTTGGCAATGAGCCGTCAGGCAGACCGCGAAGGTTATCCTGAAGTTGCTGAAGCTTTCAAACGTTATGCTTGGGAAGAAGCAGAACATGCTGCTAAGTTTGCTGAGTTGCTGGGTGACTGTGTATGGGATACAAAGACTAACTTGGAAAAGAGAATGAATGCTGAGTCAGGTGCTTGTGCTGACAAGAAACGTATTGCTACTCGTGCAAAAGCTTTGAACTTGGATGCTATTCACGATACAGTTCACGAAATGGCTAAAGACGAAGCTCGTCACGGTAAAGGTTTTGAAGGTTTGTACAACAGATATTTCAAGAAATAATATACGATTTTTTATAGTATAAATGGAGAGAGGGGGAGTAATTATTATTGTCCCCTCTCTTTTTATTGGCTATATTTAGATTAGAGATGTATAGGCCTTGTTTCTCATTCTTTCAGTAATACTTCTTCAATAGCTTTCCTGAAAGTCGTTTTATTGGCCGCTCCTATAATGATTTGCGGCTGTCCCGTTTTGGGGATAAAGATGATGGTGGGCAGTGACTGTATCCCCATGGCAGCAGATAATTCTTTTTGTTTGTCTGTATCTACTTTGTAAACTACGATTTGATCTTTGTATTCTTTGGCCAGACTTTTTAGCAGAGGGGCAACCATACGGCAAGGACCGCACCATGTGGCGTAGAAATCAATAACTGCCGGTTTCTCTCCTTTGTATTTCCAGTCAGTGGAACCGGAGGTGTAGTCAAATATATTATCCAAGAACATTTGTTTGTCCATATGTATGACTTTTCCTTCATTTTTATCTGACTTATCTCGGAAAGGAGTCTGGGCACTGAGATATCCTGTTAATCCGGTAGTTAATAAAAGACACGTGATTGTTTTTTTCATATTTTATTCATATTGGGCTAGAATTATGCTTAAATCATTGGCACGCATTACACCGCTTTGTCGCCACAATTGCTTACCGTCTTTAAAAATCATTAGTGTGGGAACTGACTGAATCTGATAGTATGCAGCAATTTCTTTATGTTTGTCTACATCTACTTTGACAATTCTTACTTTTTCCCCTTTTATTCCTTTTAATTCTTCTAAAATAGGTTTCATGGCTTTGCAAGGTCCGCACCATTCAGCAAAAAAATCAACTAATACAGGGATGTTTGAGGTGATTAAATCTTCAAATCTTTCCATAATGTTCTCCTTTCGTTATTTTTATTATAATAAAAACGTTTATAGTGTGTTTTTTGTTTAAAAGTAAGTGGGTGTGTCCAAATTAGTTTTTGGAAATATGAACTTATAATCTGAAATTTGAGCATCCTAAAAGACTAAAGAAAGGGTC
>ENA-OZEL01000048-OZEL01000048.1-human-gut-metagenome-genome-assembly--contig:-NODE-48-length-64019-cov-40.350666_pt1 | contig 64019 bp, 58 predicted proteins | sample MGYA00245064_ERZ653601 | MGnify/ENA primary metagenome ERZ653601 (study PRJEB26926, sample SAMN06165007) | human gut metagenome | biome: ENVO:00009003; feature: ENVO:2100002; material: ENVO:00002003... | reverse complement strand
CAGATGTGTATAAGAGACAGATATATAATAGTAATAGAGAAGATAAAGATGATAGAGATGATAAAGATGATAAAGATGAAGATGATAGAGAAGATAGAGATGATGAAGATAAAAGTAATAGAGAAGACGATAAAAGTAATAAAAGTAATGATAAAAATAATGATAAAAATAATGATAAAAATAATGATAAAAATAATGAAGATGATGATGATGATAAAGAAGATAAAGATGATAAAAATGATAAAAATGATAAAAATGATAGAGAAGATAGAGAAGATAGAGATGATAAAAATAATGAAGATAAAAGTAATGAAGATAATGAAGATGATAGAGAAGATGATGATAGAGAAGATGATGATGATGATAAAGAAGATGAAGATAAAGATAAAAATGATAGAGATAAAGAAGATGATAAAGAAGATGATAAAGAAGATGAAAGTAATAGAGATGATAGAGATAAAGATGATGAAGATGATAGAGAAGATAAAAGTGATAAAGAAGATAAAAGTGATAAAGATGATAGAGAAGATAAATAAAAATAATGAAGATGAAGATGATAGAGATAAAAGTAATAGAGATGATGATAGAGAAGATGATAGAGAAGATAAATAAAAAATTAAATGTATTAGTGTTTTGATGAGGCTAGTGAGTATAAGGGGTGGGTCATTAAACTCGTCTTGGACACCCCCGTCAAGTTCTAGGAGAAAGTAAAGTTCTCGCTCTCATTATCAACATTAAATACATTGAGATTATTCATCTCATTACATTATTAATTATTAACACTAATCATTATGAAAACAAACAAACCATTGTTGTTAGTTGCAATCATACTGATGATGCCAGCTATCATACTAGCATTAAAAGTAGAGCCAACTAGTGATGAACAGATTACTGCTGTTGTATTTGGAATACTATCGGCTATTGTTAGTTATCTTAGTAGAGATTAATCTCTACTAGATGATGTTGCTCGTTATCAACATTAAATACTTTGCAGTTGAAACGAAACAACTGCCAGTAATGCTACTGATTAGCGTAATTAAATATTTAATAGTCATGCCAGACGTTAAAGATTTAGCACAAGCTGCACAAGGTGCTGCTGCTCCTGAGAATGTTAATGTAGTTGAACCAACTACTAGTGTTAACCAACCTGTTCAACCTACTGTTGATACAGATAACCAAAGTTCTGCGCAAGTGGAAACCATTGATGATGTTGTTAGACGCATCTGTACTGATGGTCATAGTTATGTAATGACTACTGTTATTACTAATATTGATTGTCAAGAACGTACAGGTCGTAATGGCAAGTCTTATCTCAATGCGTTTGTTACTATTGCTAGTCCTGTTAAAGGTGCTCAAAGTATGCCTGATGGTACACATCGAATGGGTATGCTTGGTGCTATTCAGATGCCATTCAATCAGATACTGCTTGTAATGCGCAAAGACAAGTTCTACGGTAGATTTGTCAACTATGTTGGTGAAGCTGCTGAGGCTGGTTTTGCTAGTATGTATCTGACTGGTGTTGCCGTCAAAGTTCTTTGCCAGTTTGTACCTGCTGGTGTACAAGACCGTAATCCATTTACTCGTAAAGATAATCTTTACAATGTTGTGGATTATGATAGATATGCATATCATATTGTAGGTATTGAGCAGCCTACTGACACTGTTCTTGTTGGTGCATATAATGTACTTATCAAGCAGATTATGGAGGACGCTCGTGCTGCCATTGCTGCCAAGCGTGAGGCTAAAGCTAAAGCAGCTAGTTTTGTTGCTACTGCAATGGGTGATGACGATATGCTATTCTAATGAACATGGTGCTACTGACCTTCGGGTTGGTAGCACTGATGTTATCAACAATAGTTTTGCTGATGCTGTTACTAGTGTTCAACCTCGAAATGCTCATTATCAACATTAAATATATTGCAGTAAATGAACTTAATAATCTGATAAGACTTATCAATCATGAACTAGCTGCAAGTTCTGATAAGTCTTATCCTAATATTAAACATCATGAAAGTACATCGTATTATTACTACTATTGAAGTTGAGAATGATAATTCTATTACTTCTATTGAACTTACTAAACTTTATCCTGCTAGTGATTGTATTCTTCTTGCTATTACTAATATTACTACTAATGGTAATGCTAATGATATCAAACAAGTACATGATATTACTAGTGAATGTAGATTAGTTATTGATAGTAAACTAAAAGGTATCGCTGATGTTGTTAATGCTAGTCTCAATAGTCATCAATATGATGATGATTAACTAGATATTACTGATGATGATTAACTAGATATTACTGATGATGATGCTGATGATGATGCTGATGATGATGCTGATGATGATGATACGACTAGCTAAGTTAGTAAAGCTGATAACAACTCGCCTTGTGAAACAAGGTGAGTTGGCTCTACTACCCTTGATATTGAACTTGAACTTAATCTAACTTAATCTAACTAAATTCATGGATATACCCCCAAGTGTTAATGAATATAAAATATAACCAGCTAAATTTGGTAATGTCAAACATCCTACTATATTTTAAACTAGCTATGCTAGCAAGCTAGCTTGCAATAGCATAACGCTAGTTTAAAATACAGTGATAGTAATGTTTAACTTACTGAATATTAGCTGATTATATTTATCTCCATCCTCCACGGGGGGTCTACCCATGAATTTAGCTATATATTAATTTAGTTATAGTTACAGTTATTAACAATTAGAGTTAGTCATGCTTATACTACTAGTGATACTAGTAGTATAGGAATTAGTGAGGCTTCAGAACTTGCTTCACAAGTTCTTCGGATTAGCATTACTAATCTAGCTCGTCATGATGATGATCTTAATGATATTGGTCATGACGAAACTAATGGAGATAGAACTAGTGATGACTGATATTGATACTGATATTGCTGGCAATATTGCTATTAATGATGATAAGACTAGTTATATTAGTGAACTTACAACAACTCATCTTGTTAAACAAGATGATGTTGGTATGACTAATGCGAATGGTATTGATACTGATATTGGTCATGGAGATTTACTCTTATAACAAAAAGTTATAGAGGTGAAATTAAAGGTGACGAGAGGTATTGAATGTGGAGAAAGAGGATATGGAGATGAAAGTGGCTCAAATAGGGTTAAATTGAGGTTGAGGGTGAATTTGGAAATAATTATCTCCATAATCCTCCTAATCCTCCTACTCCTCCTAATAACATTCCTAATCCTCCTAATCCTCTTGTTCCAACTCCCTCTCTTGTTCCAACTCCCTCTCTTTCTCTCCTATAACTTCTCGCTATACCTCCTATAACTTCTCGTTATACTATCATAATCTCTAGTTCCAGCATTATAACCTCTATAACCTCTAGTTATATCACTATCAGTTTCAGTCATAGCATCATCATCATTATCATCTCATTGACGTTCGTCATGACGATTAGTCATACAATCGTTATTAAGACTAGCTCTAACAGTATTATCAAGTCTAATAAGACTTCTAGTCATAATGACCAATAGCATTAGTTCTAGTTAATAATAGCATTATTAATACTATCAGTATTATAATGACTATTAATACTAGTTATGCTAATATTACTGGTCATATTACTAATGATATTCTTAATATTCTTGATATTACTGATTCTCTTTATACTAATGATACTCTTGATACTATTGATATTTATTATACTCGTGGTAAGTTAATTCCTATTGCTATAACTATTTTAGTTATTTTAATATAGCTATTGATTATTAGTTAGAATTATAGTATAAATAAATTATAATATATTTGGAGTATTATATTTAATTATTATATTTGTCGTGTTGTTCAGTAGAGTAATATTGCTACTGATAATAATATTAATCTTAAACTTATAAGTGTTATGGTAAATTTTGATAATGTTACTAGTAATGTTCAATCTAAGCCTAGAAAGAAAACTATGGCTGAAAGTTTAGAAGAAGCTAAACAAGAAGGTAAACTTGTTGTTCCTGAAGAAGATACACAAGTTAATGCTGTTGTTAGTAGTGAAACTATTCAACCTAAGAATAAAGCTAGAAAGAAGAAACAAAGTAAAGTTCGTAAACAGGAAGAACAAACTACTGTTGTTAGTCAAGCTAATGAAGATAATGATTTTAAAGATGCTAAGACTGATAAACGTGGTATTCCTGTTGGAATTAATGTTCCTCAACATATTCTTGATGTAGTTTGTATTGTTAAATTCAATGCTGCATTTAGACGTCATACTTCTCTTAATATTCTTCATGCTCTTGAAGATGATGGAAGAATATGTAATTCTAAAGGTGCTTATGTTGACTTCTTATGGAATAAGTTTAGAGTTACTGCTGATGGTGGACTTCGTAGAGAATATAGATATACAGATGATTTATTCATTGATGCTTTAGTTAAAGCTCATGCTGATGTTGCTAGTGATAGTCAGCGAGTTATTGGTATTATGATTGATACTGAAACTGAACTTCATAAAAAGAATAAAGATTCTGAAGCTAGCTAAGTTTGTAGTATAGACTCCCCGTAGAGGATGGATAGTGCTGTTGAGCTTGTTAAAGCTAATTCTCATATTCTTGCCATTTTTATCCATTTTGTTTATTGGGTTTGTTATAGTTAACACGTTGATGATAACTATTCTCTACTCGGAGTTTATTTTATATATAAAGATATGGAAAGAACTGATATTTATTTTGTTGAAGATGATACATATTTCAATAATAATGTTGAAGGTGTTGAAATTCATGCAGAATGTCTAAGTCAAGATTTTGACGATATTGCTTGGGAACCAATAGTTGACGATAGTCCTATTGTTGACCCTGAAAATGATGTTTTTGGTTATTATGATTAAATAGATAAAATTATGGAAAATATTAATATTAAAGTTATTCTTGATGAAGTTTTTGGTAAATATAAAGAAGATTGTAATCTTCTTAATAAATTCATTAATGATATTAAAGATAAAGGTTTATCTCCAGACCAATATGTTAGAGGTTTAGCTTTATTTGTATATGCTCTTGAAGAACAAAAATATATTAATGATTTTGGTAAAACTCAAGAAGATATTATTAAACTTGCTACTGAAGATGAATTTGAACTTGATCTGCTTATTAATCGTTGGGATAGTATAATTGAAGATAAAGATACATTTAAACCTATTATTGCTGTTTTTCCTAAATATGCTAAAGATATGATTATTAATATTGTTGAAGCTAATACTAAAATTAATAATTTGATTGCTCAACATATTATTGATACTTCTAATGCAGAATATAAGGAAATGATTAAAATGATTAATCAATCTGTTGATAATAATAAACAAGAGAATAAGTTTAAGAATGTTAGTGACGATGAAATTTATGCTGAACTTAAACGTAGAAAAGCAAATAAATCTGCTAAATAATCCCACATAAGTTTTTGATTTTATTTCTAACACTATTGTCTGTGAAGATAGTAGTGTTATTTCACTTGCTGATGATGGAGGAATTGAACTCCGAAACTATGATATTGTTATTATCCGTTTTAATTTCTAAAATTGTAGATTTTGTAATAGTACGGTCTGTGAAGATAGTGCTATTAATATTTATCATAGTCCAAGTGTTATTGTCATATTTGATTTGGTATTAATGATGTTATTATTGATTGTGAAATTAGTAATAACAATGTCTGTGTCAAACATTTCGTTTTATATGATTTCGTATTTGTAGTTTTGCCTAGCATTGTCTGTGAAGATAGTGCTAGGCTTTTTAGTATGTATATTATTAACTTTAAATATATAATTAAAATGGATAATTATGATTCTTTTATTTTTGATGGTCTATTAGATAGATACATTGAAGAACAAGCTAAGTTTAAAAAAGGACAAGTAGTTTATATGGAATATACTTATCAATATCATAATCAAACTAAGCTTGGTGTTTGTGTTGGTATTGTAACCGAAGTTGGAATTACTAAAATCGAACGTACAGTAGGTAATAATAAATATATTAATTATCCTATTGTATATACTGTAACTCATGCTAAAGGTGTTAGTCGTTGTGTTAGTGAATGTAAACTTGGTTCTGTATCTGAACATATTCTTAAAGAACGTCTTAAACGTGATGGTAAGAATAATGAACAGAATAATGAGGCTGCTACAAATGACTAGCTATTTATATTCATAACATATTCATAGATATGATTCTTTTGCTCTCTGTTGAATTTTCATATATAATCTGATTAATCTATCACGATTAATATTGAGTTCAATACAAGGCAAAAGAACTAGCTAATAAATGTTAAACTAAAAATTTAATACAGTTTTATTATGAATTATATTACTTATAAGAATATTGATGGCACTATTATATCTGGATTTAAAGTTAAACTTTATGATATAGTTACTTTGAATGTTAGTTATTGGAAAGATAAACTTGCTATTGTTCTATATATTAATGAGGATAAAAAACAAATTAAAGTTCGTATTATTGAATGTGGTATGAACTTAACTCTTAAAGTTAAAGATGTTCAATTTGTTAATCATAATAATAGAACTGCTGCTCGTTCTTATATTGATTTATGTAATAAACTATCTAAAGCCTTTCGTGATAAATATACTGATAAACATTATATAAAAGATAATTGGTTTACTGATAAGTTTATTATTAATGATATAACTGCTGATACTATTGCTAAAGGTATTGGTCAATATATTACTAATACTGATAGTGATAGATATTCTGTTAGTGCTATTATGTGGCTTAGTGATATTAAAGATTATATAGATGCTTTACTTAAATATGATGATTTTGATTTTGTTGCTAAGGCATTTAAAATCTATAATATTACTGATACTAGATTTGAACTAATTCGTAGACTTTATCATTATTTCTATGATTGAAAATGTTTTTCATTTTATACTTGGTATGATATTTGGTTTATCTGTATATCTTTTTATAAGAATTACCATTGTTAGTAAAAAACTAGATAGACTTATTAGAGATATTAATGATACTCAAAATTGGATTAGAAAGATTCAAATTGATATTTGCGATATTAATAAACAATGGGAAGTTAAAAGAGATAGAGATAGAAATAGACTAGATAGAATTGAAGATAGGATTGGTAAACTTGCTAGTGATTTTAATGATATTATTAGAAAGAAAGTTTAATGACTAGCTTGCTTCCATCCTCTACGGGGGGTCGCCACGGAGCGTAGCGCAGTGGCTCTACTAATCTAACTATTATTGAATTTATTATAGTTTTAACTATTAAATATAATTGTTTTATTAATCTTTAAAAATGTAAAGTGCTTATGAAAAAGTACGATGAAGTTTCTGTTGTTCGTCAACTTAATAATGTTGATGCTGTTATTGGAATCAATCCTGCTAGTAAAGTTATTAAAGTAGCTAAAAATAGCGCTATTGGTAATGGAACTAGTGGTAAGATTGATTTTCTTTCTCATTATTGTGGTTATCATGTTGAGATTGTTGATGTTATTCAACAACAAAAAGAACGTGATGAAGAAATTGCTGCTAAGAAAGCTGCTAAAAAGGCTGCTCGTAAAGCTAAGTTTGCAGAGGATAATACTTTTAAAGGTATTACTCGTGCTGTTGATAAACGTATGCGTACTATTAAAAGAAAGTAGTATGCTATGGTTAGCTTTAAATTCTCATTTGGAGTTGTAGGTAAATCCAAAGAGAAAGGAATAGTCAATAAATATGTTATTGTAGTTGCTAAATGTGAAGGTATTATTAGATATATTGATGGTACTTATAAAGTAGAATACAATGATAAACTATATAGCATTACAGGTGAAAGTTACAGAACTAAAGGAAAGAAAGTTGTTTATGCTCGTCGATTAGATGAATATAATCATAGAATTAAAATTATAAGAGATAGTGAAAATAGAAAAACTGTTGATACTAGATTTTATATTCCTTTTGCTGCTGGACTTATAGCTAAAGGTAAAATTGTTAAAATGCCTTTTGCTAAGGAATTGTTTCATATTACTACATGTTATAATCGTGGTGATAGTGAATCTACTATTTTAGCTTTTCAAGAATGGAAAGAATATGAAGATAAAGTTAAAAATAATCTTATTGATGTAAACAACGAATTGTAATGATTGGTAATCTTAATATTGCTAATAGTAATAGAAAAGATACTAACATTAAGTTTACTAAAGACCAAGAAATAGCTGTGCATGAACTTATTGAGTTTCTTGCACAGCCTTGGGATGATAAGAAATATATTAATGCTCTTTGTGGTGCTGGAGGTACAGGTAAGACATTTGTTATTAAATATGTTATTAATAATTGCAAATGGTCTGGTAGTGTTATAGGTTGTGCTGCTCCTACACATAAAGCTTGTAGAGTTCTTAGTAATTCTATTGGTGGAAAAGAAGTTAATACTATTCAATCATTGTTTGGTTTTAGACTTGATGTTAATATTGAAAATTTTGACCCTGAAAATCCTGCTTTTAATCCTGTTGGAAAAGATAAACTAGATGGTCTTAAAGTTTTAATTATTGATGAAGCTTCTATGCTTAATGCTAAACTTGTTAAGTATATTAGTAATAAATGTAAGAAGCTTCAAATTAAAGTTATAATGCTTGGTGATTCTAGTCAACTTTTTCCTGTTAATGAGAAAGCTAGTCAAGCTTTTCTTATTGCTAGTAATACTTATTATCTTAAAGAAGTTGTACGACAAGGAGATAATAACCCTATTAGTAAACTTCTTAAACTTCTTCGAGAAGATATAGATAATAAGAATGGATGGAGATTTCTTGATTATATATCTAAAAATAGACAAGATTATAATGAAGAAACTAAAGGATTTTATGTTTGTGGTCAAACTGAATTTTCTGATTTAATTGATACTTGTTTTAATGATGAAGAATATACTAAAAATATTGATTTGTATCGTATTATAGCTTATACTAATAGTCGTGTTGCACAATGGAATAACCATGTAAGACATATGATTATTCAAGATGCTGATAAAAGTCTTATTACTCGTAATGATTTAATAATGAGTTATACTACTGTTGTTAATGTTTTTAATGATATTATTATAAACAATAGTGAAGAATATATTGTTAAAGATATTGTTGATACAATTGATAATGATTATGAGTTTAAAGGATTTCTTATTAAGTTTCAAGCTATTCATGGTGGTGCTATAACTCAACCTTTATTTGTTATTGACCATTATGATAACTATACATTTCAGATGTATTATAAGAAGTTGACTAGTCTTATTGATGATGCTAAAAAAGCTAGTAGTTCTGAACGTGGAAGTAAATGGAAACAATATTTTGATTTTAAACGTAAATATCTTATCGCTTCTAATATTACGAATAGTAATGGTAAGATTTTATTTAGTCGAGATTTAGATTATGGCTTTGCAATTACTTCTCATAGAGCACAAGGTTCTACTTATAAAAATGTATTTGTAGATATTAATGATATGATTTATGATAAATATGGTCATCCTTATACTAATAGAGATGAAATGCTTCGTAGATTGTATGTTGCTTGTTCTCGCGCTAGTAATCAATTAGTATTATCTTATGGCAAGTAAAACTGTTGACGAATATCCTGATTGTGAAAGATGTCCAAATCGTATATTTAATACAGGTAAATATATACAAGGTGGTAGAGGAAGTATTCATGGAGATGTTGTTTTCCTATTTCCTAGGGGTGATAGAAATTATTGTGAAGGTTATCAATTATTTACTGATATTGGTAATCTTTATGATGAATATTCTGGACGTAATAATACTGAAGATGTGTATATGACTTATAGTATTAAATGTGCTTGTTCTAATAATTATAATACATATCTTACTGCTATTGATAAATGTCGTAATATTCTATGGAAAGAATTAGCTAGAATTAATTATAAGTATCTATTTATATTTGGTGATGCTTATCTTAGTATTAGTAATAATCATATTCCTAGATTTATGGCTACTGGTGGTAAGTATATATTTAATAATTATTCTCCTCTTATTAAATTTAAAGATGATAATCTTTATCATATATTTAAACAGCGTTTTGCTGATGATGTTAATTGGGTTACTAAAAATAGAAATAATTATGATATAGTATAAATGATTAATTGTATAGCTTATGATGTTGAAGTTTTAAGAAATTTCTTTTCTGTTACTTTTGTTAGTATTAATAGTTATCTTAAAGTATTTAAAGATTGTGTTAATGCTAATAATAAACCTATTCCTTTAGTTCAAAAACTATCTGTTGAAGAAATTAAGGCTCGTCTTAAAACTGTTGAAAAACATAGTTTTTATATAACAGATACAGATGATAGTCAATCACTTTCTATGATAGGTTATATTAATAAAACTAGATGTTATAAGGATTCTAATGGAAATATTATTCGTACTGACTTGTATGGATTTAATAATTTCAATTATGATAATCTTATGATTGCTGCTTTACTTAGTTTTTATATGCGTACGAATAGTACGAAAGAACTTATTAATAAGTTATATGAAACTAGTAAAACTATTATTTCTAGTCAAGATGATAAAGATAAATTTAAAACTGATTTTTATCTTAATAGTCTTAGAAAATATAAACTACCATTTACAGGTATCGATGTAATGCGTATATTTGCTCTTAATAAAGCAAGTGTAGTTGTAAATAGTAAAACAGGTGAACGTAAACCTGTTCCTAAAGGTTTAAAACAAACTTCTATTAATCTTCAATGGTATGAACTTCTAGAATATGAACTTCCTGATATTAATGAAAAAGAAGCTGAACTATATGATGAAATTCCTAGTCTTAAAGGAATGAATATTAAACAGCTTAATAAACTAGTAGATAAATGGGATAGATTTATTCTTGATGAATATATTGAACCTATGATGTATTATAATCTTAATGATGTTTTCATTGTAGCTGAAATAGTTCGTCTTTATCCAGAAGAAATTAAATCTCGTTATGCTATTAGTAAAGCATATGATGTTGATGTTCTTAATTCTAGTCGTAGTAAAACTGCTGATATTCTTTTTGAGAAATTTTATAGTAAGTTTAGTGGTCTTGCTCCCGAACAATGGAAAGGTAAGAAAACTGAAAGAACTGCTATGAGTTTTAAGAAAGTTATTTTTCCTTTTATTAAATTCAAAACTAAACCTATGCAAGATTTTCTTGATGAATGTCTTAAAACTACTATTTATAGAGTTAATAAAGATGCGTTTAGTAAAGAAGTTAAAATTGGAAATGTAACTTATACTGTTGCAACTGGAGGTTTACATAGTCAAGATAATCCTGTTGAACTTTGGAGTAGTGGAAGAGAATTATTTCCATCCTCCACGGGGGGTCAACACGATGTACTTGGCAATGATGACTATGTTTATATTCATGCTGATATTAATAGTATGTATCCTAGTATTATTGCTGCTCATAAAGTAGCCCCAGCTCATCTTGATACTAATGCTTTTTGTAATCTTATTGGTTGGCTTAAAAATAAAAGAGTTGAAGTTAAACACAGCGATGAAGATACTGTTGACGGAATTGATAGAGATACTTTAGCTTTAGTTTTAAAGATTGTTATTAATTCTGTTTATGGTAAACTTGGATTTGAAAATGGTAATCTTTATGATAGATTAGCTGTACTTAAAACTACTATTAATGGGCAGTTAATGATGTTAATGTTGGTTGAGGAATTAGAGTTAAACAATATTCATGTGTTAAGTGCTAATACAGATGGTATTGTTATTAAACTTTATAAACGAGATATTGATATTTATAATCGTATTAAAGATGATTGGGAACAAACTACTAAACTTAAGTTTGATACTGATTATTATCATTGTCTTGTTAGTAGAGATATAAATAATTATCTTAGCCAATTTAGAGTTATTAAAAATGGTGTTCATAAACTTAAGCTTGAATCTAAAGGCGCTCTTAATCCTATGATGTATTCTTTAGATTTAACTAAAGGTTATTCTATGCCTATTGTTGCTCAAGCTATTGAAAACTATTTTCTTAAGAATAAACCTGTTATGGATACTCTTCAAGAAGCTACTAATATTCTTGACTTTTGTCTTACTCAAAATGTAGGTAGACAATTTCATGTAGAAGAAACTAAGATTGAAAATGGACAAGTTACTCATGTTGTTTGCCAAAGATATGTTAGGTTTTATGTTTCTAATAGAGGCTATATTATTGAGAAAGTTCATAACGATAATGGTTCTCGTAGTAGAATGGCAGCTGGTTCTGTTGTAACAGTTATTAATAGTCTTGATGATAAAGATATTTCTCTTAGAGATATTAATTTTAAATTTTATTATCAAGAAGCTATGAAGATTATTAATCCTATCAAACTTAAAATTTCTCCTAAAGGTAAAGGTAAAAGTAAAATTAAAAAATATAGTGGTATGTATAATCCTATTTTTAATGAAGATGATTTTGGATGAAAAATATAGTTGAAGAATCATATAGTAAACTTATTAATAAATGGGGTTCTAAGGATTATAAAGGTATTGGAACTATCCATTGTGTTCAACCTCTTGATTATTCTGAAATTATAAGTAGAGTTATTACTCTGATGAGGAATAAAAATCCTAATCTTAAAATACTTATTGTTACAGATAATTGGAAAAGAAGAACAGAAATTATTGATGGTCTTAAAAATCATAATATAAATATAGATACTATTAATATTCTTACTCATACTTATGTTAATAGTAGATATAATTATAGTTATGATATTTCTATTGTTGTTGGAGTTAATGAATGGAATCTTTCTTGTAATACAGTTTTTAATCATGCTAGATTTAAACTTATGATTATAACTAAAGATACTATTGATACTGCCAAGCTAAAAGAAATTTATACTAATATTCCACCTATTAATGATAATATAAGTTCTAGTGGTATTAATGCTATGCGGGCTTTACTCCCCGTAGAGGAACACAGAGAGCAGATTTTATTTACTAGTCAAGAAGATATTACTAATTACGATAAATATACTGAATTTATTACTCAGACTATTCAAGTATTTGGTAATCTTGATAATATTAAATGTGCTCGAAATGGTACTCAAGATGGACGTAGTGCTATTCAATATATTACAGAAATAGCTGAATATAATGGATGGAGTGCTGATATGGATATGACTAATCCTTTTAGTAAACAAATTGATGAATGTTATAATCCTCTTGTTCTTGCTGAACAAGTTAAGACTTTTTATAATATTGTTCGTGAACGTATGCTTATATGTTCTGATAATGTTTGTAAGCTAGAAAGAATAGTTGAAATTATTAAAGATAATCCTGATAAACGATTTCTTATTATTAGTAAGAGAGGTGAATATGCTGCTACTGTAACTAAATATATTAATGATAAATTAGGTGAAATTTGTGGTGATTATCACGATAAAATTGAGGATAAAGTTCTAGTTGATGATAATGGTATTCCTGTTTTGTACAAGTCTGGAAGCAAGAAAGGGACTGCTCGTATAATCAAATCTAAGGCTATTTCCACGCTGAATTTGAAGTCTTTTAATGATGGCTTATTAAGAGTATTATCTATAAAAAATAATTCAACTGATAGCCTAGAAACAAGCGTAGACGAATGGATTTTAACTTCACCTTTATGTGATACAATAGATGAACTTATTTATCGTTATAATAATGTTAATTGTAGTCAATCAAAACTTAAAGTACATAAACTTTATATAGCTGGTACTATTGAAGAAGCAAGTCTTAAAAAGGAAAAGTTATCGGCTAACCATGAAGTTATACAGAATGCTAATTCTGATATTAGTGCTCAAAATTTTGATGATATTGTTTGCTAGTATAAATATAATAGTTACATTTGTTGTGTAATCAAAATCGCTCTTTGATAGAATGGACGAAGATAAAGAAGTTAAAGTTAATGATACTACTGTTGCTGTTAGTAATAGTGGTATTGAAAAACAACATGGTGTTCAACATTCTGTTGCTCCATATCAGCTTAATTATATGAGTGAAGCTGAAATTGCAAGTCTTGAAGTATTTATCAAACGTGTTATGCGTAGTGATAAATGTGGTATTAAGTCTGTTGAAGATGGTCTTGCTATTGCAATGAGAGCTAAAGACCTTAGACTTCCATTTTCTACTTGCATTGAACATATTCATGTAGTTCAAGGTAAAACAGGTGTTGATGTTCACATTATTAAGGCATTACTTGTCAAAGGCAGCGTGAGTTGGGAAAAAGTAGATAATTATCGCGCTCTGTACGAATATACAGATGGCTTTAATGCTTATGATGAAGATAAACTTCCATTTGACTGTATTAAGTGTCTTACTCCCAAAGAGGCACAAACTAAAAATGCAGAAGATAAAGACCATGAACATATATATGTTTATCCTGTTAAATATTATAAAGATTATAATGGTAATGTATATAAAGAATATCAACTTAATGGTAAGTTTGAAATAGCTACTAATACTAATGAAGCTAAACAAATTGCTTCTACTGGTAAAGTTCCTGTTTATAGAATACCTGCTGTTCCTATTGATTATATTACTAGTTATCGTTTTTATCGTAAAATTGGAGAACGTGATATGGTTGCTACTGGTGAGTTTACTTATAAAGATGCTATTGTTGCTGGATGTTTTGAAAAAGATACTTATAAGAAATATCCTAAAATAATGATAAGTCATAGAGCATTTGTTTATGGTGCTCGTGAAATTGCTAATGATTTAATTATGGGCTGTTTAAGCACAGAAGAATTAAAGACTATGCAAGGTATTGATTTAAGTAATGAAGATATTATTGATATTACTGAAATTCAATAACATAAACAAACTAGAGAAATTATTATTAAACAAAACAGTCGTATGACTGATATTATTCACTTTTAAATTACAAAAATTATGAAAGACTTTAAGAAAGGTTTGAGTTTTGGTATGGGTATTGTTAATGCTGGTCAAAGAGCAGTTAGTGAAGAACCTGAATTGGTAGTTGTTTCTACTCCCGGTAATTTCCGTATGACTGCCCAAGTTTCTAAAGCTCTCGGCATTGCTCATGGTGAATATGTAATGTTCATTAATAACTGTGCAAATATTGATAATGCTATTATCAATAAAGTACCCGAAGTTGTTGCTTTCTGTGAAGAACAAGGTTTGGATATTGAATCTCCCGAAGCTGCTATGGCTGTTCATGCTGAATTTGATATTTGGGCTTTGGCTAAAGGTATTGCTGAATTAGACAAGAATGGTAATCCTTGTACTACTCGTGTTCGTATGACTAAGAATGATAAGATTAAGTATGTTAATACTTATTTCCAAGAAACTCTTGAAGGTGCTTTATCTTCTTCTAATGAAGAACTTAAAGCTGCTCTTTGTCGTGAAGGTATTACCGAAGATGAACAGAAAGAACTTTTGGTTAGCTGTATTCAAGGTGATGAAGTTGTTAAGATTAAAGGTTCTAAATGTGCTAATACTGCTGCTTTGTCTGGTATTGGTGTAAATCTTAACTTTACTGATTCTAATGTTTGGAAACAGTTGAAAGCTGATATGACTGATGAAGAAGCTACTTCTAAGAATCGTGTTTATACAGTAGATATTGATAACTTGCAAGAAGCTGTTGTTAATAACGGTCATAAAGATATTGTTGTTAAGATTGCAATGCTTACCGAATATAAAGATGAAGAACCTATTCGTATCGGTAAGAAAGCTGAAAAAGAAGAAACTGCTGAATAATCAAATCTTCGTCCTAGAAATATAGTATCTTGAACATAGAGCTGCATTGTTAGTATTGCTAATAGTGCAGCTCTTATTTTATCTAATAATTCTTTTAATTACTTTAATTATGTCGACAGAAAAAGAAATTAAGAATGAAGCTACTGTTGTAGCAAGTGCTGAACAAACTGCTAATGCAGAAGTACAAACTCCTAAAAAACGTAGAGGTAGAGGTATTAATAATGATTTACGTGATGTAACTCGTAAAAAGTTTGATGAACGTACTGATTGTAATAAAGCTAATGGCTTGTTTATTGGTCATCTTGAAGATGTTAAAGTTGATTGGGCTACATTGAAAGATGATGTTCAAGGTATGCCTTCATTTGCTGGTATGAGTATTCCTTATCTTACATTTACTTTTGCTAGTAATCATGAAAATATCAATGAACGTCGTTATGTAACTCAACGTCTTCTTCCTGCTGAAAGTAATGTTGAAACTATTCCCGGTGGTAAAGGTGCTTGGAAAGTTGATAACATTTTCCGCTTTATGAAACATATATATAATGTATTTGTTCTTAAAGGTCGTGATTTAACAGAAGAAGAAATTGATGCTCTTACTTTGCCTTTTGAAGATTTTGATGAAAATATGCAGTATGTACCTGTTGAGGCTGAAGAAGTTATAGCTGGTTATAAAACTGTGTTTGAAAATTATGTTAAGTTACTTAACAATAATGGTAAGCCTGTTTATAATGATGCTAAAGGTAAACCTATTACTATTTGGATGAAGCTTCTTCGTTTCGTTAAGAATGATGGTAAATGGCGTGCTGTTGTTGGAAGTAAATCTTCATTTGGTGATTTAGGATTTCCTACATTTATCAATGATGGAGTTATTGAACTTTATAAAGAACAATCTGCTCCTAGTTTGCATATTGACCCTTATAAAGAAAGTATTGTTTATCAAAAATCTGCCGAACAAGCTAAACAGCCAAATGTTGCTATGCCTGGTGTTGGTGTAATGCCTGGTGTTCAAACTGCTGCTCCTATAAATCCTGTTAGTGGATTTAATGGCGGTGGAGATTTTAGTCCATTTGGCGGTGGTAATGATGCTGCTGGTGCTTTTGTTAATCCAACAGAAGATTTGCCATTTTAAAAAATTAAAGTTAGTTAAATGGTTGTATGTAAGAGGATTGGGTACTATTTTAGTACCTAGTCCTCTTTTTTTATATGTTCACGATAAAGGTCAAATTAGAAATATTATGAAAAGAAATATTAGTAATACTATTTTAACTAAAGATTATATTTTCTCTAAAGTTAGTCAAATTACTATTTTTAGTATTTATACTGGAATTAATGTTGAAGATATACAACATTGTATAGATACAGGAGAATTTATATCTAGTCCTTTTCGTGAAGATACTCATCCTAGTTTTGGTTTTAGATATGATAATAGGAATAAACTTAAAGGAAGAGATTTTGCTGGATATTGGTGGGGAGATTGTATAGATGCTGCTGCAACTGTACTCTCTGAAATTGTTCATAAGCAAATTGATATTTCTATTAAAAGTCAATTTCTATTTGTTCTTAAACATATTGCTTATACTTTTAGAAATATTATTTATGGACAAGATAAAGATGAAAACAACGATTATAATATTGCTAGGGCTATTAGTAATGTACGTAATCATAAACCTATTATTGAACTTGTTACTCGTCCGTGGAATAATTTAGATGCTAAGTATTGGGGACAATTTGGTGTTAATCTTAATTTTCTTAATACTCATTTTGTTTATCCTGTTGACCAATTTTATATTAATCGTTCAACTAATCCTATTCCTAAATATTTTTATGATAAAGATAAAACAGATTTATGTTATGGTTACGTTCTTGGGCAAGATAAAAGAGGAATAGTTAATGTTAAACTGTATTTTCCAAATAGGAATAAGAAAACTGAAGTTAAGTTTATAACTAATAGTAATACTATTGAGGGAGTTATTAATCTTGAACTAGATAATTATGACGTTATTATTATAACTAAATCTACTAAAGATAGATTAAGTCTTGAATGTTATCTAAAGAGTATTAATCATTCCATCCTCTACGGGGGGTCTACCCTTGAATCTAAAACTATTGGTATTGTTAATATTCCACATGAAACTTATAAACTTCGTCAAATTGAATATGATTGGCTTCGTAGTAAACTTAATCGGAATGGTTTTCTTATTAGCCTTATGGATAATGATAGAACTGGTCTTATGGAAGCTGTGATTCTTAAGAATGATTATGATATTATACCTATTATTATTCCTAAAGAACTTGGCGTTAAAGATTTTGCAGAATTGAGAAGTAGTTATTCTACAAATGTTATTAATGAACTAACTCAACAAGTTATTAAATATATAGAAGAGAATTATGGAGAAGAAACTGAATTTACTTGGGATACGGAAGAAAGTAATACTTTGCCATACTAAAAGTTTAGCTGGTGTTACATATACGGTTATGCGTCCAATTACTGAAGAAGATGAACAAAATCTTGATAAGTGGGAATATCTTAATATAGATAATAAACGTATTGATAAAAAAGATATTTATTGTTATGGAGAAATTAATCTATCTTCTAATGATGACGTTGAATATATCAAAAAGTTTAGCCTACTTGATACTGATAATGGTGGAACTATTCATAGTAATTTTAATTATCAAGAAGGTTATGCTCTTGTTGAAGGAATAGCTAAAACTTATCCTACATTTGATATTATTGAATGGTTTAAATATAATCATTGTCTTATAGGTAAGCCAGCTCGTATTATTATTTATAAATGTAAGAAAGAAAATCTATGATAATAAAAGGATATGAAGAAAAGCTAGATGATAGAGATATTAGATATATTAATTATGTTATTGATAAATCTACAATGGCTGATGCAATTGAATCTTATATTAAAGATTTAGATTGTACTATTATTTATCCTGATGGTTCTCATCCTAGACAAACTATTAATTATGGTTATCGTATTACTCTTTCTAGTATTGAATATATTCTTGATAAACTTTATCTTGTTCTAGAACATCATCCAGAAAAAGCTCAAAGTTATATTGATTATCGTAATAGTATTATTAAAAGAATTATTGATATACATGAAAAAAATCTTGATTTCGAGAGAAGAAACCCAGTACGATATTATAGTAAAGAACCAAGGAAACGCACTAGAAGTTCTAACAGAGTTAATCAATCAAAAGATGTCTTTACAGGTAAACCCATTGACGTTAGCACCGGTATTGCAAAGGCTATTAAGCCTAAAAAGGAAACGATTGCTCAGCGTAAAGCTAAACTTCTAGGTGGTAAAGCTGTTAGTTTTGCATTTAATGGTTTAAAAATAAGTGAACATAATGAATAAACTTTATCGTAGAAATAACAATGGTGTGCCTACTGTTTGGTGGGCTGAACTTGACAATGGTACTAATAGTATCACTGTTTTTTATGGTCTTGTTAGAGGTAATATTCGTAAAGAAGTTTATGCTGTTACTCAAAAAGATGGTCAAAAAGAACTTGAAAGTAGATATAACGATAAGATTAAAAAAGGATATACATATCTTGATGAACTTTGTGATATGCAGGGTTTACCCCCCGTGGAGGATGGAGATAATGATACTCTATTTAATTTTTTAAATACTTATCTACCTAAAGACCTTAGTAATGGAAATACTAATCTTCTACTTCCAATGCTTGCTAAAACGTATAGTGGTAATGTTTGGAAAAAAGTCAGTTGTATGTATGGTCAGTATAAGATTAATGGTCTTCGTTGTATTGTTACTGCTTATACTCAAAATGATATGTTTAAACCTGTTAGGCTTCGTTTTCAAAGTCGTGAAGGTCTTATTTGGCATACTCTTGGCTATCTTGAAGATTATCTGCTTGCTACTATTAATACAAATATTATCGACGATATGATTAATGGATTTGCAGCACTTGATGGTGAAGTTTATCTTCCGGGTTATACTATTAATCAAATTAATCATTTTGTTAAAGATGCTAATTGTGTTGAAAATAAACTTCTTCAGTTTTGGTGTTATGATATTATGATGGAAGGTAACCAAACTCATAGAAATACATATCGTTATCATATTAAAATGCCTACTCGCTTTAATAATATTAAAGAACATTATAATAATAAAGAACGATTAATTATTCTTCCTAGTGGATATATTACTAATGATAATGAAGCTATTGACGCTAGAAATCATTTTATTAATCTAGGTTTTGAAGGTCTTATACTTCGTAATACTGAAACTGATTATCAATATGGTAGACGTAGAGCTAATTATATGGAGAAGTTTAAAGATGCTACTGAAGGAGATTTTATAATTCTTGATATTTATAAAGAAAAGAAACGTGATTTACCTATTCTTCTTTGTAAAAATGATATTAATAATGAAAAGTTTGAAACTCGTTTAAGTATTAGTCATATTGTTCAACGGGAAGTTTTATTCGATTCTCAATCTTATATTGGTAGAACTGTTCATATAGATTATGGTGAACGAAGTGGTGTTACTAGAGTTCCATCTCATATTAAAAAGGTTGTTATAAATGGAAATATTAGATTATAATGTAATTAAGAATAATAGTTTTGATAGAACTAAATCTTATTTTAGTTGTTATTATAATTCTATTGTTTTATTTACTGATTATGATGCTAAAAGTTATAATTTTGCTATTAGATATAACGATATAACTAAAAGTAATGAACTTTATGTGATTTTGTATAATGATAATAGAATTAATAATAGTGTTCCTATTATTCGAGATGCTAATACTGGATTTAAGTTATATATTCCTAATAGAGTTATTAGACTTCTCGATACAAGATTGCGTAATGCTTTTATTGTGTCTAAAGATGATTTTAATATTAATGTTAAATTTGTAGAAGAACGTAATGGTTTTTGTATTATTTATCATATAAATATTGAATAAGGTGAAGCCTAGTACATAATATAGTGTGCTAGGCTTTTCTATTTGTTAGAGGTCTAAAACTATACAGAACATGCTCGTAGATATGATTCTTTTTGCCTGTATTCAATTTTATATATCAGAATTATTAATCTATCACGATAAGATTTGCGTGTCATGTTGAGCCTTAAAATGCGTCATTCTCACTATGATATTTAATATTAAATTCAGCATCATTATTACTAGTAAATTCCTATTATATTTTTATATTTGTCTTGATAAACAAAAACAAATTATTATGGCTATTAATAAAGTTACTATTGTTGGTATTAAAGGATTCAAAGGAAGCGGTAAAGATACAGTTGCTTCTATGATTAGTTATATCCTTCATGATGGTATTATGAAAGCTAATTATGATACTTGGCTTCTTTATCATAAAAATAGGTTTGTTGAAAATGATGAAATAATTATTCATTTTGCTGATAAACTTAAAGATGATATTGCTGCATTTTGTAATATTGACCGTAAACTTCTTGATAGACAAGATATTAAAGAAGAAAATTATTATAATTTTAAAACTGGTATTGTTTCTACTAATATCAAAGATACAGATAGAGTTATTAATAATATAGGGGAATTTAATTATGATAATTTATCTTCACTTCTTTCTTTAAATAATAATATTTCTATTAAAATTAGAGTTCTTCTCCAATATTATGGTACTAATGTTATTAGAAATCATTTTTGGCATAATGCTTTTGTTCATTATACTATTAATAAAGCATTTGATATTAGAAATAAACTAGGTCAATGTATTATTGCTGATGCTAGATTTGATAATGAATGTAATGTTATTAAAGTATGTGGTGGAAAAATAATAAGAGTAGATAGAAGAGTTAATAATGATAATCATGAAAGTGAACAAATAAAAATTTGTGATGATGATTATGTTATTGATAATACTGGTACTCTTGTTGGTCTTTTCTATAAAGTTCTTAAATTTGTAACTGATTATATGGTATGAAATTACATCCTATTTTTGGTATAAATGCTCTTGCTAGAGTTTGTATATGTTGTGGTAAAGTTATTGGTTATACTCCACTTGGAAATTCTGTTGAAGAAGATGCTAGTAAGAGTAAACAAATAGCTGAGGCTATTGTATGTAAAGAATGTATAGATAAGCTTGATAGTGAAACTTGCTTTATAGCTTGTGACATGGATAAAGATAATTATATAACTGCTACTTATGATACTTTATGGATTAGAAATAAAGGTCTTAAAGAGTTTTTTAAAGAGCTTGATTCTATACAGCCTATTAATATTATACCTAAAGAACATTTTTATAGTATATTTGGAAATGTAGTTAAAGATTTTTATAATAATCAAGAAGATGAAAATAATTGAACCTAAAGTTGAACTTTGGCAACAAGGAGATAATTCTAAAGCTCATGTTGCTAGATGCGCAAGAGTTTGTTATGGTAGAGAAACAGGTAATGATGAAGCTACTATTAAACGACTTATTAATGATGGACATTGGAGTATGTTTCGTCATGGAACTTATTATATGATTGCTAATGATAGTGATAAAACTTTAGAAACTATTATTATTAATTATGCTAATACTATTGGTTTTAGTTATCATTATGAAAAACATGTTTATTATATAACCGTTAATGGTAATTGGGTTTTAGACCATAAAACACAATTTGGTTATCTATCTAAATATATTGTTCCTATTGAAGATTTTCGTAATACTGAAATAGGATTTCATATGATGAGATATACTTTTTGTGTTGATACACAAATTAGCACTTCTCGTGAATTAAACCGCGTTAGTCCTAATAGTATTGCTGAAATGAGTACCCGATATGTATATGAAGATGAAAGTATTTGTAGACCTCATTGGATAAGTCAAAAAGAAGCTGAATTATTTAATAATGATAATAATGCTGATTTAGATGAAGCTATGAATGTTTATCTTAATGGATGTAAAAGAGATTTTGAAGAATATAAAATTCTTGTAGATAAATATAAAATTCATCGTCAAGATGCTCGTGGTAAACTTCCTCTTGATACTGTTACTAGATGTATTTATACATATTCCGTAAGAGAATGGCGCCATATTATTGATTTACGTTATTATGGTACTACTGGTAAACCTCATCCTAATGCTAAGCTTATAGCTGGTATGATTAGAAATAATTTAATGGAACTTGGATATGACTTCAGAGATTGATAAACTTAAACATTTTCATGTTGAAAATTATAGTGGTACTAATTTCACTGATGATTTAAATGATGGTGAAGAATTTCTTTATACTACAATTAGAATTAAAGATGACAAAGAAGTAACATTTCTATGTAAATATGTTAAAAATAAACATATTGAAGTTTGTCCTAATTGTATATTTAATAATTATCTTTGCTATGGTCTTTTATGTAATATCGTTGTTCTTAAAGTAGTTAAAGATAAAGAAATGAGAAATAATAAATAAATTATTAACTATTTAAATATTAAAGTTATGGGAAGAAGATTTTATGGTTTTAATAACCGTTTTAGAACTACTAAAAATACAGAAGCTATTGTATTTGAAAATGGTGGATTTGTTGGTAATCTTGGTTTAGTAAAAAAACTATGGAAGAAAAATACTGAAGCTATTTATAAATATAGAACTAATACAGGTAAAATGACTGCTAGTGATTATACTCATTTATTTGGTTATTTAAATCCTTATTATCGTTCTGCTTATCATATACCTAAACGTAGAAAATAATGGCAAATATTTATAATATTACTGCTGAACTTGAGGATATATTTCTTGAGTTAGAAGAAAATGGAGGTAAATTAACTCCTGAACTTGAAGAACGCCTTGCTATTACACAAGATAATCTTAAATCTAAACTTGATGGTTATCGTAAAGCATATACTGTACTTAATCTTGAAGCTGAATCTTGTAAAAAAGAAGAGCAACGATTAGCTGTTCTTCGTAAAACTAAAGAAAACAATGCTGAAAGACTTAAAGGAGTTATGCTTGATGCTGTTATTGCTTATGGAGATTTAGGTAAGTCTGGTAATAAAGTTATTAATTTAGTTGATAGTAAACTCTATACTAAGAACAGTAAATGTGTTGAGATTGATGAAAATCTTAATCAAATATTTATTGATTTAGTTCTTGAACATTTACAATCTCTTTGGGATAATGATATGATTGATAGTAATTTCTCATTTAGTAGAGATGTTCTTCTTGAACAAATTAATGATAAATTTACTGAAAGATATCCTGAACAATCTGCTAGACTTAGAGAAGAAACTGGAGGTTATTTTACTCTTGATGATTTAGATTGTATTAAAGTTAAATTTGAGATTGAAAAACCTGTTGGTGATTTAGCTAATAAAATTAATTTTGATTTACTTAATACTTTCTTTAATCATCAACATGAAATGACTAGAAGCAGCAGTGTTAATAAAACTACTATGAAGAATATTCTTAATGATGGTAGAGATATTAGTATAGCTAAACTTGTTGAAAATACTAGTCTTATTATTAAATAATTTGGTTATACTCCCCGTAGAGGACAAAATTAAGTTCATCCTCCACGGGGAGTCAACACTACTAATCTTGCTAATTATGGAACTAGAAGAAAAAGTAAAAGAATTAATGAAATGGTATATGGATACTTATGGTGTTAATGAAGACCAAGCTGTTAGAGATATTGAAAGTGTTATGTTACGTATAAGTCATAAATAATATGTATAAAGTAAAAGGTAAACCTTGGGCTTATTCTGGTGCTATTGATGTATCAGATTGTGCTACTACTAAAGAAGTTATGCTTAAAGCTGGACTTAATTTTAATGTAGCTAAATGTGAACTAGTTGGTAAAATGCCTATTAAACTTACTGGAACTGATGAAGAACTTGACCGAATTATTAAAGAACAAAAAGAAGGCGCTCATGTTTTTGGTACTGACATTTATCGTAAGTGTGATAACGCCTTTGCTACCTATCGTACTGATTACAATATTCCTTTAGGTGTTGTTAAAAGTAAATATACTATTGTACAAAACAATGATGCTTTTAATTTCTTTGATGACGCTATTGGTAAAAATTCTGCTATTTGGCAAACTGCTGGATTTTGGGGAAATGGTGAAAGAATATTTGTAAGTGCTAAACTTCCTAATAATATTCTTGTTAAAGGTGACCCTGTTGAAAATTATCTAGTATTTACTAATACTCATGATGGTAGTGGCGGAGTTAAGATTTTATTTACTCCTATTAGAGTTATTTGTCAAAATACTCTTAATGCTGCTATTCGTACTAGTAGTAATTATGTTAGTTTTCGACATACAACTAGTGTTCATAATAAGATTTCTGTTGCACAAGAAATACTTGGAATTAGTAAAATTAAATCTGAAGAATTTGGTCAATATTGTAATTTACTTGCTAATATTAAAGTTAATGATGAAGATGTAATTCAATTTATTGGAGAAAATCTTCTTACTAGTGATGAAATTCAACGTCTAAAAGATACAGGACATACTATTAAAGATATTGCTTATCGTAGTGGTTTAGCTTTAACTGATAGTAAAATAAGTAGTAGAAAAATGAATGTTATTTCTGATACTTATAGTTATTATTTTGATGGTCCAGGTCAAAGAGATATTCTTGGTACAGCTTGGGGTGCAGTTAATGCTATTAGTGGATATTATTCTAATATAGATAATATTGAAGGTACTAAGCGATTTGATAGTATTTGTTATGGTGATAAATCAAGAAAAATAGAAAATGCTTTTGCACTTGCAGAAGCTCTTTAATTTAATAATTTAATTATATATGGAAGTAAAAGTATTTAAACTGAAAGAAATTAAACTTCTTAGTGAAGATGTTGTAGATGTAAAGAAATGTTGTATGGTTCAACCCATTCTACCTACTTATGGTAAAGAAGGTGATGCTTGTATGGATATTTATCCTATTTGCTATGAATATGATGTAGATAAAGATAGATTTATTTATCATACAGGTTTAGCATTTAATATTGGAGATGATGCTAATGGTGAACCTAATGAAATGTCTTTACGTCCTAGAAGTAATCTTACTAAATCTGACTTTTATATGCCTAATGCTCCTGGTACTCTTGATTGGGGTTATCGTGGAGAACTTCTTATTATTTTTAAGAATCGTACTTCTAGAGATTTAGTTCATGCTGTATCTACTCTTGCTGAAATAGTTGATAAGTTGAGAGAACATATGTATTTACCTGATAGTATGGTTGGTAATGCTAGATTTAAACTTAATAATGTTAGAGCTACAACTACTAATATTCTTGATAAAATTTATACTCCGCCATATAATTGTGATGGTAAAGATAGATGTTGTCAACTTATTATTAATAGTGCTGAACGTATTAGTTGGAAAGAAGTTGAATCTATTGAAGAATTAGGAGAAAGTGAACGTGGAAACAAAGGATTTGGAGAAGGAACCGGTGGAGCAGCTAAAGCTTAAAGTTGGTGCTCGTTATATTCATAATAAAACGTCTAATGAATATATAATTATTAGTATTACTCAAATGAAACATCCAGATACAGGTGAATGGATTCCTGCTGTTATTTATAAACGTGATGGACTTAAATCTTTATGGTGTAGAAGTGTTGAAAATTTTAAAAGTCATTTTAGTGATGCTAAAGTTGAAGGAGATGAAGTTTATCTATGAAAAAGTTAATCTTGTTTTATTTACCTGATTGTAATGTTAGTAAACTTTTTGAAGAAAGGCTTCACAAAGCTCTTGCTCTTCCTGAGTTTGCCGGTAGGTTTAATCTTATTAGGTATAATCTATATACTGATACTGGTAGACAAGAAGCACGTAGTGCTGGTATTAGTGATGCTCCTACTGCTTATTGTAATGGTGATATTTTACGTGGTGTGCAAAGCGATTACACTATTAGGAAATATCTTCGCAAGTTGTTAGGATAGTCATAGATACAGTTCTTTTGCCCTACATTGAATTTTAATTGCTATTGTGATTAATCCATCACGATATGATTATCGTTCAATATAGGGCTTTAAAATAGCTAATTTTATAAATTCTCATTATATTGTACGAATACTATGGTTAAAATTGAATTTTATTATAAAAGTGCTGATAAAGATAAAACAGAAGCTATGCGAGAAGCTATTGATATAGCTTTATTTGGTACTAATGTTCAATGTAATTTTAAAAATCTTCCTGACCATCTTATTCTTGAAGATATGATACTTGAAAAGGCTGTTGCTGGTAAGAATATTACTGAATATCCTACTTGTATTATATATCGAGATGATACAGAATATAAACGATATAGTAATTCTGTTACTTGGGAAGAACTTCGTAATGATATTAATTATCTTACTGGAGATGAACCTACAAGACAAACAAATAATATATTTGTTGAAGCGTTTATTGATAAACATGATTGTATAACTCGTGCTAAATGTGCTGATGCTATTGCTTGGATGTGGAAATATCAGAATACTAAAGTAGAATATATTCAAACTAATATTGATAATCCTAACAAATTTGCTATTGTGATTAAAGATAGTTGGAGAACTTATGCTACTTATGTATATTCTGATAATCTTACTACTGAAATGATTAAGAATACTCTTCTTAGAGTTCCTAATACTATTAAAGAAGCTGTTAAAAATAATGCTATTGTGTTATGATACGTATTGATTGTTTTACTAGAGATGGCTGTGACGCTTGTAAAATAGCAATTAAAAATATAACTGATGCTATTAATGAAGCTAATTGTGATATTACTCTTAATATTCGTAATACAAATCTAGATGATATTCTAAGAAAAGAAATTACTAAATTTCCTACTACTGTTATTACTAAAGTCGATAATGATTATAAAAGAAAAGAATTAGCTCGACTTGAAGGTAGTTTTCCTAGTGATTATATTAAAGATATTATTAATAAACTTGAAAAAGAATAAGCTATGGCAGTTAAAGAACTTATAGATAAACTTCAACAATTTGATGAAGATAAACTTGTTTTAGTTGGCTTTATTTAATTTAATGATTAGCTTGGAACCGCTACGAGTGCTACGCACTCTTCGCTATACTCCCCGTAGAGGATGGAATGGTAGTTATGCTAGTAATATTAGTATAGTTATTAATAATAATGATTATATTGATTGAATGAATACTAGTCTATTCCATCCTCTACGGGGAGTTGAGCGTAGCGAAGCGGAGCGTTCTACTAATCCTTAAACTTATAGTCGTTGGCATGACTGAAACCTCGGTAGATAAGCTAGTCTTACTACTGAGGTTTATTTTTATCTTATTATTAAACTTAAATATATTATAATTATGGTTGCATTTATTGTTCTTATTGGATTTATATTTGGTGGTGTTAAACTATTGGCTATTGCTAATAATATTAGTGATAATGAAGCTATGGATAAGTATAGTGGAAAACTATTTGTTGTTGGTATTATAGTTTTTATTATTCTTATGTGTGTTATTGGTAATAATGATGATGGTTTTAATTAAGATAAAAGTAAAAGGGCTTGTCTAGGTAGTGATACCATAGGCAAGCCCTTATTTTTTACTAGATTCAAGTCCAGCTTATTCAAATATATCTTTACCTATATCTTTATAAGGTATAATACTAAGTATATTTTCATCAACTTTATAATAACTATTATTATTAGGTAAATCAAGAACTCGATTAATACTACGAACAACAGGTATATTACGAACAGCCATAACTTCAAACTTATTCATACCTTTATATCTACCAGTAGTATATTCCTCAGTAAAATTTTCTTCGATAAGGAATCTAGCAGCCATAGCAGTAGTACCAAGTAAGTCATTAATAGTTTGTCCAATAGCAACAGGACTAGACCATAGTTTTTTACCTTCAGCATAAGCACCAAATGGAGTAAATGCAGCAGCTTCAGAAGCAAGACGGTCAGCATGATAAAGCATAAGATTATATATAATACTTTCATCATCATCTCCTCCCATACCAGTTATAGCAATTGCTCCAATAACAGCAGCACCTACATAAAGTAAATCACCTAAATTACGTCTAATATTTGCTTTTTCATGTTCAGGAAGAAGTTCATAATTAAGTTTAAAATTAACAGCAAATGAGAGTAAATTCTTACCATAAGTTTGGAATGCTTTAAGAACATCACTTACATTATTAATTTCTCCTATGTTAGTTTCTTTAAATGGAATAGTCAAATAATCATAAAGACTAATATAACTACCTTTTTCAATAGTACCTAGAGTTTCATTATAATAACCATTCCAACGATAACGTTTCTTAAAACCGGGATAAAGATGTTTATGATATTGCATAACCACACCACCCAACCAATGTTGTTCAATATTAGCAGAACCAAGTTTATCATAAACACCATGAACTTTCTTATTTACTTCACGAACTTTATCAATAAATTTAGCATATTCTTTAAGAGTAAGTTTACTATCAGATTTTATTTGAGCAATTCCATCTTTAAGTTCAAATTGATTATAAATATCTGGAAGTTTAGCAAACTTTTTATCAATATTTTTAATAAGTTCTTTACGTTTAGCTATATATTCTCTTTGTTGTTCTTCATTAAGATAAGTCTTAACAAAATCGAATATAGGATTAGCTTTAAATAGATTATATTTAGCTCGTTTTTTATTATCAGCTTTAGCATCATCAATGAACTTATTGAATTGTTCAAGTAGAGCTTGGTTTTCTCCTCCACGGGGAGTATTTATTACAGACATAAGAGCATCTTGTTCAGCTTTACGATGGTACATTTCTTTACTCATTATATCATAACCACCTCTACCATTATCAACAAGTCTATGAGATTTAAGCATAGCAAATAACATAACATTTTGCATATAATGTTCACCAACAGATTGAGGACTAAATAGTAATCCACGAACTCTACGAATATTTTCTTTAAGACCTTCAGCGGTACTAACTTCAGTTACTCTATCAAAGTCAATTACATGACTAAGTTTAATAATAGCATCTTGAAGTGTACTACTATTTTCACTATACATATTAGCCATATAACTAACAGTTCCTTTAATCCATTCAGATTTACCAGCTTCCCAATCTTTAAGATTAATATATTCACCAGCAGCTCGTTCCATAAAGATATTACTAGAACCAGTAAGAACGTTAGCAATACCACCAGTAATGTTCATCATCATATATTTACTACCAGCAATGTTTTGAGCAAGAGAACCAAGTTTAACTAGATTAGGAGTTTTATTATCTTTATATTGTTCAAATACAAGACGACGTATAAAACTTCTAAGATGTTCACTAGTTCTAGTTTGTTTTTCTTGTTTATATTCAATTTCACCACCAGCACTGGCTTCTCTATTTTCACTTATACTACCTTTATAATTTATATCATAAGCAGTATTACTAGTAATAATTTGGTCAGCAGTATAAAGAAGATTTTTAACTGTTTTAATAGCATTATATCTATTACTTTCAATTAAGAAACTATTAAATACTTCTTCCCAATTACGATTAAGAATATCATTATGAATTTTATTATTCTTTTCAATAATCTCATCTCTAACTTTAATAGCAGCAGCTTTACGTTTACTAAATTCTTCATCACTTTCATTAGGTTCTTTAAATTTAGGTATAGTAGGCAACTGTTGAGTATCTTTATTAACTAATTGAATTAATCTAGGATTAGGAATATCATAATCTTTATCAAAAGTTAAATCTTCATTATTTCTCCAACTAGTATTATTAGGAACATTAGATGTCCAACCAATAAAACTAAGAGCTTGTTCAAAGTAATCTTTAACAGTCATATCTTTAGACTTAGGTAAAGCTGGAAGATAACCCATATCAACATATCTCTTATTACTATTAGTAAAACAATACTTTTTCATAAGTTCATTTACTTTATTCATAAGTTCAAGTTGATATTCATTAAGATTAGTATAATTAGTATTATCATATCCTGTTCCTACTTTGTACTTATTAATAAAACTACTATATTCTGGATTAACAAGTTCTTCTTTAGGAGTAATATGCATTTGATTAATACGTGGTTCATAATTACCAACAACAGCTGAACCATCATCTTTAATCATTTGCATAGTAGTCCAAATACGAATAGGTTTAATAGTACGAGTATATGGGTCAAAATAATGATTATCTCTATACCATTGTTTATATTCAACACTATCAATACCATATTTGTCAAGAACTTCTCTTTCTTTCATATAGTAATATTGAGTAGTAGTTTCTCTAGTTCTCTTTTGAAGAATATTAATTGCAGCAGTTCTATCAATATCAGTCCATTTATCTAAATCTTTAGGTTTAATAATACCATAAATAGTTCGATTAGGTCTTTCTGCAATAGTTCCATTTTCTTCAACTTGTTCACTAAATACTTCTAACCACTTATCATAATATTTTTTACCTTTAGCAAAAGCTCTATTTTTATCAAGTTCATATTGTTTCCAATTATAAGTAACATCACATTCACTTTCAATAAATTCAGCAACACGTTTTGCTTTAGCTTTATCAGTATTCTTTTCACCTCTAGTAATTTCATTAAATACTTCAAAACCAGTCTTGAGTTGTTCTAAATCTTCTTGACTAATATCAGCAGTATTAAGAGTTCTAGTAGCATTATCAAAATATTTTTCAAGTATTTTATTAATAGCTTCTCCTACATTAATTTCTTCTTCACTCTTTGATTTATTACCTGTAAGATAATTATAGAAATCAGCACGATAAATTCTAAGTTCATCTTCAGCAGAACGAATAATACCAACATAAGGCATACCATTGCCTTTAGTATATTTATATTTTCTAACTGTTTCAGCTTTAATAAGAGCGGCACGTTCTTCAGGTATTTTACGTCCATCAACTACATTAAATTCATCTTTAGCTTGAAATTCTTTAATAGCAAGATTAAGAACACTATTTCCTTTATTAGCATCTTTAAGTTCTTCAAATGCCCAATTTAAATCTTCTATATCTTTAATATCAAGAATATATCTAGTATTCTTACGAATCCATTCTTTAGCCTCACGATATTCAGGAACTTTCATAAGTTCTTCCATACTAATAAGAAGATTACCATTAGCGTCACGTTGACTTTCATATTTACTAATAATAGAAAGTTGTTCTTTAAGTTTAGAATCAAATCCTTCTTTAGCTTGCTTATCATAGAACATTTCTTTAATTTTACGAATATTAGTTTGATAAGCACGAAGTCTTTCAGCTACATTTAAATCATGACCAATCTTTTTATTACCATCTTCATCGTAAAGACTAGTAAGACTATCCATTTGAGCGTATATACGTCCAAGTTCTTCATCTTGACTTTGCGTAGTAACATTATCAGTAGCTTGACTTAGAATATCTCGTATTCTACCATTAAGTCTTTTATATTCAGCAAATTCTTTAGGAATACCATCATCTCCTTTTTTAAGACCAAGAAGACTTCTTTCAAGATTTATAATATAAGTAGAATATTCAATAGTAACATCATTACCATCTTCATCTTGAACTGTAATTGGTTTAAGCTGATGAATAGTAGTCATATCAATAAATTTAGCTTTATTAGATAAAGCAATAAGATGTTCAACACTATTTATACCAAATTTTTGTTCAGCTTCAATAGCAGCATCTCTATATTTCTTCATCTTTTCTTTCCAAACAGGATTATTAGGTTGAATTAATCTACCATCATCATCAATTATACTATCAAGACTAACAGATTTACCATCTTTAGCAGCTCTAGATTTAAGTTCTTTAAGATAATTTCTAAAGTCATTAGATTCTTTAATACCATTAAGACGACCTTCTTCAACAGTACCCATTACATCTTTAAGTATATTCTGCAATACAAAATTACGATTAGCACGAATATCTTGTATCCAATAATCCATAAATCCAGTATCACCATAAGCATCAAATTCTTTCATAAGACCACTTATATAATTAGGATTAGTAGTGCGTAATTGAATCCATCTTTCAAACCAATCTTTTCTAGCAGAATGTACAGTAGTATTAGAATCAATTTGATTAACTAATTTTTGAATCTTTCTAATATTCTCTTTAGTTTTATCATCAAGATTTGTACTATCAATATCAATCTCGCTAATAAGTTTATATTTATTCTTAAATGTATTAGCGCTAAGAATAACATCTAAGAAACGATTTTGAAGTTGTTCATCTTTAAGAACTTTACCAATAACATCTTTATCGTTAATAGGTTTATCAATACCGTCAATTTTAATAAAACGATTAATATCATTAAGAATATTATTAGCTTCAATATCTATATAATTAGCAATGACTGATAATGAAAATTCAGAATTATCAGAAAGACTACTACTATCAAGATAATTAATTTCAGCATTATTAAGAGCATTTAATACATTTTGAGCAGCAGGTTGACCATGACGAACAGCGCGTGATATAATTAAACTTGCATTTTTAGCAAATCTACCAATAGGAGTTTGGTCATCAACGCTACTATATCTATCGCTTCCATTTATAACTCTATCTATTTCATTTTGATTAATTTCAATAAATAAACCAAGTTTATTATCTTCAATATTAGGATACTTAGCTTTATATTGTTTTAAATCATTATTCATATTAACAGCAGCAGTACCATTAATATTAAGATAAAGTTTATCATTAATAGCATATATAGTATTATTCTCAAAAGGAGTATTCATAAAAGGTTGGAAATACTCATCAGATATATATTTACTATATAGTTCAGGAACTTCTTTATAACCTTTATTTACAGCTTCATTAATATTATCTTTAATACCATCAATAAATTTATCTCTTTTTTCTTGTTGAGTAAGACCTTCATAAAGAAGAACAGCTAACGGTTTATGAATATTATTATTAGCTATAATACTTGGTTCAATACTATTATAAGTTTCAAACGATTCAAGTCTATCAATAGGATAATAAGCTAAAGTTCCATCATAAGTTCCTTTAATATATAAATTTCTATTAATTCTAATAACATTAACAGCATCTCCATTTCTTATTATTCCTACATTATCAAGATTTTCTTGACCATTAAAAGTAATAATACCACTTCTTTCTAGACTATAATTAATTTTATTATTAGTAAGTCTTTTAAATGTATAACTAGGACAATTAAAACTATTATAATTCTTACGAATAAATCCAATTATATCTTCAACATTATCTTTATCAACAAAACCATAACTATTAATACCTTTCATAGCTATATCTCCAATAGCTATTCCGCCCTCACTCAATCCTCTAAGGGGAGTATTACTTATAAGTCTACTAATATTTCTAGTTCTAAATTTATGACCTTCAACAATAAAAGTATATTTAACTAAATCAAGAGCTGTAAGTTTAATAAGAGGATTAGGATGATTCCAAGCTCTATCAAACAATCTATGGGCTTCATCATTAGTAATATCACCTTGTATGTAATTAATATATTGAATATTTACATTACGACGATTATTTCTTTCATCATTAGCAACTATTTCAATATGCTCAAATACACTACCATCTTGACTAAAATTACGTTTAATCCAATCAACTTTCTGAGCAGGAGTAAGTCCAGCAAATACATCAATTTCAGTTTGTGTAGGCTCAAATATATTTTTAACTATAACATCATCTGTTTTAATATTAACTAATGTACCACTTACTCGTCCAACTTCTAAAGCTCTAGATTGTCCAGTACCATATTCTTTAATATATTTAGGATGAACAAAATCACCATTAACAATAGTAACAGGTAAATTAAGATAAGAACTACCATTATTACCTACTTCTAGTTTATTAATAAGATAATTTTTATAGTCATTATATAACTTTTCAGTCATTATTCCACTTTTAGTCCATTCTGCTATTCTATATACATAATCAATAAATACAGGATTAGCAGTTTCAAATACTTGTTGAGTAGCTTTAACACTAAGAGCAGTGCTCATTTGTAAAAATGCAGCTAAACTAGGATAACTACTTTTAGATATATCAGATTTAATAAATGCATTTATACCACCACTAATATCAGGAAATACACTCTCTAATAGCAAGGTTTGACCCCCCGTAGAGGATGGAGCATAAATATTACTATTTTCAATAACAGTTCTAGCATCTCTAAATACTTTATCACTAGCATAAAAACTTTGTTTAGCACCATATTTATCAGCACTAAGAATATTAAGATTATTACTTATATCCTGCCCGATTGAGTTTAGCCTATTGAATTGTGCTAGAACATAAAGGTCAAATAAAGCCTGCTGAATACCATTCATTTCCCCTCTAAGACGAGATTTATATGCGTCTGATGAAAATATAAGGTCAGGTGATGAAAATGCGTCAGAAACGCTTAAATTGAATAATTTCTTGAAAGTTTCACCATAACTTTTATCAATAGTTTCAATTAGCTTTTTACGTCCAGCAAAATTAACTTTTTCACCAAAACCAAGACTATGAGCAACTTCTCTAATAGCTTCAGTAAGCGGATTTTTAGTACCTTCTGCAAGAACACTATTAGTTTCTTTCCATTTACGAACTAGTATGTCAATAGCAGGTTGCCACATAAATCCAATAGCAGTATCATAATTACTTCCAAAATCAACAATAGTTTTGAAAGCATTAAACGTATAAGTATTTTCATTATGTATAGCCCCCTCTTTCATAGCATCGAGAATATGAGCAGTAGTCTGAGAACTATAAGGATTAATCAAATAACCATCAACATTCTTATCATCTCCAGACCAACCAAAATTCTTATGAGTAATACGAATATGTTTACTACCAATAGTTTCAACATTTTCTTTACCATATCTATTAACAGCTTCTTGCTCACTAATCACATCAGTAGTATACATAGCTTTAATACCTTCACTATGATTAGCTTTAGTAACATTACCAATACTCATAAAAGTATCTCTATTAACACTGATACCTTTAAGTTTAATACCGGAAGTAGCAGCATCAAACCAATCAAGTTGAGTAAAGAAATCACTAGGAGCAACAATTGTTTTATTAGCACCAACTATTTCTGCATAAGTTTCATTAGCTTCTTTGATATTTTCAAAGTTAGAAGTAGTAGTATTTTCTTCAAATGCAGCAGGATTATTAAATATATCAATAAATGATTGAATAATAGCATTAGTTCTAGCAGCCTGACTACTTGTATCCTCCACGGGGAGTTTTAAGTATGATTCGTAAGACTTAAGCCCACCATCATTAGCAATTTTTTCAACAACTCTAAGATTGCCATTATAACCTTCAAGAGCAGCATTAATAGCATCTTCGCTATTTTTTAAAGAAGCTCTAATATTACCTTGTTTATTATAAGTCTTACCAAGAATCTTACGACTAGCTTTATCTACATTATCTTTAACATAATTAATATATCCTACTTCATCTTTAGTATATCTAGCATGAGTAATTTCAGTTGGAACACCTTTAACAACATTAAATGTTTTAGACATACCATAAACACTATCAACGTCAAAGTCAGAACCAGTTTGAGTAACCCATTCATCTGGAACAACAACAGTGCTACCATAAGCATCTGGAAGAAACTCTTTAACATACATAATACATATAGATTGTTTACCTTCAGTAGGAATACGATAACCAATCATAGTACGTAAGCTATCAGGAACTTGTTTAATATTTAATCCTTTAAGTTTACTACTCCATCTAGGAAGTTTAATTTCAGTATAATAAACAGGAGTGCCATCAACTTCTCCAATCTTTTTATATTGAAGTTTACTATCCGTTTGAGTTTGTTTATCAACTTTAAATCCAAAGTCAGATAGCTGAGCAGCATGCCATCCACTAATAAGTTGTCTAGTAATATTAGTATTAAAATAACTATTAGCAATACTTTCAAGTTTACTATTAATGTTAGATAAGAATAAAGGAAGATTATTAAATCCAGCACTATCTAAATCAAAAAACTCAAGAAGAGCTTTTTCAACTCCTTGTTGTTGAGCATTTTCTTTAAATCTATCAAAGAATACAAAACGATTAAGATTTTTAATAGTACCATCAGAATTTAAATCAATATGACCATTATCATCTAATCCAATACCAAGTTCAGCACAAGTTTTTTCAAAACTATTTCTAATATTAGCTACATAATTATTAAATACTTTATCTTTAAGTTCATTAAGTTCAGTTCGATTAGGAAGATTATCAAGCGTTTTCTTCATAATCTGAATAGCAGCTTTATTACTAGCATCAACCATATGTTGAGGAACTTCTTGCTGACGATAAAGATAATTATAACTAAATAATTCAGAATTATCAAATACATTATTATCAAATTTTTTAAGAGCTTCATCAGTTAAAACACCATCATTATTCCAAAGTGTCATTCTGTTATGTTGTGTAACTTTAACAGTTTCAACAGTATTAATTTGATGAATACCTCTATTAGTCATTATATTATAGACTTTTTCAAGTTCTGTTCCTTTAATAAGTTTAGGAATAAGAACAAACTCAGCATTTTTTACTTGTCTAGGAACTTCAATACCAACAGTAGTATCATAATATAAATCATAATAGAAATTCTTTTGAATTTGAACTTTATTAGCAAATTTAGTCCAATCAATTTTATCTATTGGAGTATCATCTATAAGACTTTTAATAAGTCCAGCATATTTATCTAATTCACCAGCAGCAGTAATACGACGAATCCATTCTTCAAGAGTAATATAAGATTGAGCATCATTAGTATTAACACCGCCTTTAAATGGTTCTAATATTCTTTCTCTGTCTTTTTTATCAAGTCCAGCTTTTTTAAGTTGGTCATCGAGTCTATCAATAACAACTTTATCAGAAGCTTTAAAAGTATTATAAATGGTAACACCCCTAAATTTATCTTGAAGAACTACTTTTTTACGTTTAGTAACTCCATTAACAGTATAAGGAACAGTAACAGCATTATCTTTAATAGTTATATCATATAAATCAGTAGCTATATCTAAATCATTTTTAGTAAAATCAGTATTACCAAAAGGATTACCACTAGCTTGTACTTCTTTAATACGTTTTAGAATAGCTTGACCATTCTTATAAAAACTTTGGTCACCACCATACATATCGTACATACTATCTCTAACAAGATAATCATTAACTAGAAATTCAGCTAAAGATTCATTATTAATCCTATCATCAATAAATGTACCATATTTATTTTTAAGTTCTTTATAACCATTAGTTATATATTCATTTAACCAATCAGCAACAGCATCTTCAAGAGCAACACGTTGTTCTCCATTAAGAACTACTTGATTATTAACATAGCTAAGCCCATGTGTAGACCCCCCGTAGAGGATGTCAATAGTCTTACCATATCCAATTAGTTCATTAAACGCTCCATTACTATTAGGAGTAATTTTACTAACTAAACGTTTAAAACTAAATACTCTACCAGCTAAAACTTTGTGTCCATCTTTAGTAATAAATACATTACCTTTTTCATCTTTATGATATTGATTATAAAAATGTTCAGGTTTATTATTATAAATATCACTAAATTCAAAATCTCCATTAGTTAAAATAGGATTACCATTAGCATTAGTCTTAAACATTACATTAACAGCTTGAGCCATATTAGTAAGTTCTTGAATAGCTATATTATAATACTGTTTAAATAATGGATGCTCTCTATTTATAATTTTAGTTCCATCTTCTAGTCGACTACGTAATCCAGCAAGACTATATCTAGGAGCAGTAATAGTAAAGTTTTTAGGAGCATCACTAGGTATAGGAAGTAAATAATTAGCAGTAGGAGTTTCAGAATTATTAATATCAGTCATAAATAATCCCATAGCAGTAATTAAATAATCACCATCACTCATACTACGATATAAGTCATTATTGTTATTATCTAATTCACTAATACCATTAAGAAGAGAAGTCTTAAACATACTACGAGCATATTCAGTAAGTTTAGGAGTTCCATTTCCAATTCTTCTAAACAATCCATAATTAATTATATTACCATTACTATCTCTATGTTCAAGAAGTAAATTACTATAATCATATTGACGACTAGCAAACTTTTGTTTAGCATAAGCTTCAACCATAGCATTTTGTTCTTCAACAGTAGATTTATCATCATTGATTATTTTAGCAATATTAGTAATAAAACTTCTATTAATAACATCAGAACTTAAATTACCTTCAGGATTACGAGAATTAAGTTCAACAGGAATATAAATAATATCTTTAAAGACATCAGCCATTTGATATATAATAGAAGTATCACCTCTATTAATAAAACTATCAGGCATTTTAGTTCCTTTATCCTTTTTAAGTGCTTCTACATATTTATTATAGTTTTCAACTGTACGATTAATAACATTGGCAAAATTAATAAGATTATTAGCCATAGCTACACGACCAATCTTAGCAATAGCTAAATTAAAACTAGCTTGATTAATATCTGGAAATATTTCTTTAAAAACATCATATAAATAAAGATTAGCATGAGGAGTATTTTTATATCTATCATATATACGAAACTTTTCACGAGCAGTAGGAACACGATTAGTAATAATATTATTCTTAACATTATTATAAAAAGTATTCTGTAAAATAGTACGAGAATCAGTATTAGGATTAGTTACACGAGCACGAACATAACTATTACCATTAGAATCAGTTTGAATATAAGTTTCAATTTTAGATATAATAGGTTTATTAAACACCATCATATACTTATTAGCAAATACTTTATTTTTGCTAAGTAAATCATGTAATTGAATTAAACATTCACAATTTGGAATAGTTTCAGATATATGTTTAAGACTAGCTATAAAATTATCTACATTACTAGTATCAGCACTAGCATATAATATTTTAGATAAGTAATTAGCATCAGAAAAAGTAACAACTCCTAATTCATTATTAGTATCAAAAGGATAACTTCCATTATCAAGTTGAGAAGCAGCAGTAAGTTTAGGTAAACTTGCAAGATGATATTTAATAATTTCTTCTACGTGTTTATTAAAATCTTTAACTTCACCAATACTTAAATTCCAAAGTTGAGTCATTAAATCAATACCATCATCTATACTATTTTCATCACCTTCAGTAGAAGTTTCATCAAGATAACTGCCTAATTCTTCATAATCAGTAGTTTGATATAACTCATCTCGTTTAATAAGTTTAGCTACATTTTTATTATTAAAAAGAGCTTCATTAAATTCAGTATTAGTTAAAGAACGAAGTAATGCACCATAATTAAAATCTTGAGCATTACCATATTTACGAAGAAATGCTCCAAGACCATTAATTTTAATAGCAGGACTTGGATTATTAATAAAACTATTAAGTTCATTATTTTTAGCTTCATCACTTCCGGCTAATTTCTTAGCACGTTTAAGTCCAGCATTAATAACAGTTTCATTAGTACGTTTTTTAATTTCATTAAAATTTAATGGAGCACCATTATATAGAAAATTAAAACTAAGTTTATTCATAATATCAGCCATATAAGTAATAGCTGTATCTCTAGCTTTAATTGTATTAAACAAACCACGTTCTTCTTTTTCAGCAACAGAAGCTATATCATCCATATTACGGAGTTTAATAGCTCTAGCTTCAAGAAGAGCATTATAAGCTTGTCTTCCAGAAGTTTTAACATTAATACCTTTATCAGCTACAATCTTCTTAAAGATTGGGTCTTCAACCATAGCTATAAGACTATAATAATCTGCATTATTAGAACTATGTTCTTTAATAATAACATTATTAAGATTATTATATCCTACAAGTTTAATATTTCCACAGCTCATAAGTTTATATTTAAGTTTAAATTCATTAATAGTAATACCTCTATGACTAATGTAAAGTAAAATTTTATTACATCGTCATAGAGGCTGTTTTCTTTCGTTTTAAGCGACTTTTATATTTGCTCGATTAATTCTACATACAGCTAAAACTGATGCGCCCTGTGTCAAGCAAAGTGGCAAATTCGGACTGTTGGTCTATTGGTAAACGGCTAGTCAATTCAGCCATATTCAGCACTATATCATCATCAACACTACTAAACATATCAAGTCCATCATTAAGACTATCATTATTATAATTATAATCTTGACTGTTATCTTCATTAGGATTTTCAGTTTGTTCTGTACTAGCAGTTTCTTCTTCAAACTGAAAAGTTCCTTGAATAGCTTCTTGATTACTTTCTTTAGGCATTTTTTTAATAGCTTTATAAGCATCTCTAGCAGCAGCTAATAAACTATCTTCATTAATCTTAATACCTAACATATCAGCAATAACTTCAAGAAGTCTACTAAATAAAGTCTTACGTTTATTAACTTTTCTATTATCATATTTAATTTCATTAAGTGCAGTCATAAGAGCATTACTAGTAATACTTTCAACTAGAAATTCTTCAAGAGCTTCACTTGTATTAAAGTTCTCAAACAGATAAGGTTTAAGTCTTTCTTTAGTAGCATCATCTTGAGTATCAATCCAAGCTTTAAATTTATCATATATAGGTTTAACTAAAGCAAGAGCTTGTTCAGTATTATATTTAGTATAAAGTTGTCTATGTAAACTTTCATGAAGTATAATATTAACAACTCGATAAACTCTTTGACCAGCAATAGCAGAACTACTAAGTTCAATAGTATCTGTATCACGATGATAAACAGCATTAACTTGATTACCATTATTATTAGTAATACTATCTACAACTTGAATATTCTTAGGCAATATACCAATCTTTTGAAGAGCATTAATATAATCAATAGCAGTTTGGTCATTAGCAAAATACTTTTTAAGTCCACGAGTTAAATTCTTAGCAGTTATAGCAGATTCAAAAGCATTAAAATTAATAGCATTAAGAGTATCATCTAACATGAACTCTGATAGCTGTTCAGGTATTGCTCCATCCTCCACGGGGGGTCTACCCTCAAGTTCATAAGTAATATCGAGTTTAGAATGAATATCTATTTGCCAATTACCAGCAGTTTCATTAGTATTAGTATTAGCTAATTTAGTTCTAACTAAACCATTACTAATAATAAAATCTTGATAACTATTATAACTATAAGTTTTACCATCAATATTTATAATAGTTTTACCATTTTCACGATAAATATATTTATTAGTTTTATCATTAGTTTTTGTACTATCATTAATAAAATTTTTACTAATAGCAAATTGAGCATAGTTAAACATTTCATCAATAACAGGACGAAGAGCATTATCTAATTCATCAATAATACTAGCATTAATACCATAACTTTTACCTATTTTAAAAGCACTATTAACAACATAAGGAGAATTAATAATAATATTACGTTTATAATTACCAGCATCAGAATTAATAGTAAAAGCATAATCTTTACCATTAAAATGTGCACCTTTAACATAAAAACCTATATTAGTAGGATTAATACTAATTTGAAGTCCATTATTTCTATCTCCGTTAATAAGTTTATTATTTCCAAATATATCTCCAAGATTTTGTTTAAGTTCACCAAAACTTATTTTTCCACTAATATAATCTCTACAAAGATTATTAACTTCATTCTTAATAGAATTAATAATACGTCGAGCATCACCTTTAAGTAGATTACTATTTAATGGAACTTGTTTACAAAAAGCATATAAAGAAGTACCGTCACTACTTGGAATACTAATAACAGGCATACCATTAGTAGTAAGATTTTCAATAATAGTAGGTTTGCTTTCTCCATTAAGATATACTTGACCTTGTACAACTACACCAAGTTTATTAACATCTTCATTATAATTAACTACTGTTTCTTGTACATCATTCCATTCGCCATTAGCATCATCAATAGTATTAAGAACTCCATATTTAATATTAACAGCTTTAACTTTACCTTTAAAATCACCTTTTACTATTGTAATAGCTTGGTCATAACTATTAAGAAGATTATTAAACCAACGATTAATACTAGCTTCATGACTATTTTCATAAGGCTGATTAAATATATATTTAGTAAGATTAACAAGATGTCCAGCTAAATCAAAACTTGCAACAGGAGTAGTAAAGTTTTTAACAATATCAGGATATTTAACTTCAAATTCTTTAAATAAAGTATCAAGTTCTTTATTTGTAACTTCTTCTTTAACGGCAAGTTCATATAAATGACCAATAAATTCTTCATCAAATCTGTCACCGTCAAGAATACTAATTAAAGCATCTTTAAGTGGAGAAATAACTTGACCATTTTCAGCATGAATATTATATTTCCAACCTTGATTAACCATATCATAATTACCAAACTTATCAATATTTGGAACTCCTATATAACCAATAATTGTATCATTAGCAAATATATCAATACGTTTAAGTTTAATATTATATACAGCTTCTAAATAATCACCTTGCTTAATACTAGTAAATGCTTTAACATTTTCATTTCCTACTATATACTTAAGATTAACATTATTAGTATGTTCAACTTGAAGTCTTTCAAGACGTTCTTTAGCAATACCGTCAACGTATTGAACAAATTGTCTAGCATTAAGTTTTTTAATAGTTGATTCATCAGTAGCATGATATTTACCTTGATTATTAGTGCTAGCATAAAGATAGTTTTTTATTTGATTAAACAAGTAATTTTTAATAATTTTATTACCTGTAATATTATCTATATATTCAACTAATTGACCAATACTAAGATAGACTTTACCATTAACAATTTTACCTCTAGTATTACCTTCACTATCAACACTATTAGCAAAATCATTCATAACAGTTTCTATATTGCGTTCATTACCTGTAACAGTAGCATAAGTAGCATTAAGTAATAAACGTCTAATACTATCATCTTGAACAGAACTATATAAACTACCTCCTGTAAGACCGTCAATAATATTATTAACTATGTCAGTAGCTTCCGTTTGTTCAAATCCAGCTTGATTAAGTTTATCAATAAAAGACTGTCTAGCATTAAGTAAATCACTACTAGTAGACTCATGTCCTAAAGAATCTTCTAAATCAGCTATACTTTCATAAACCAAATCAGTACCTATTTGACCACGTTCGAAATCATCATCTGGAAGAGTATTATTAACTTCAGATTCAGGAATACTAATAGGTTCTTGAGAAATTGGTTGTTCAGTTTGAGATTGAGGTTGTTCAGTATTAGTAGGCTCACTAGGAACCGCTTCGCTTCGCTCCGCTATACTCCCCGTGGAGGATGGAGATGAGTTAGTATTATCTACATCAGTTTCATTAACTTCATTAACATCAGGATTAACAGGAGCAACTTCTTCCTCTTTAGGAATATTATTAACATCATTTTCAATCTCAGCAATCTCAGCTAATTGTTCTATTGTATTTTTAAGATGTTCATTACCTTTAGAACTTAAATCAAGTGCAGCATAAGCATCTCTAATAACTTTATCTATATTTGGTTTATTACCATTATTAGCATCTTTAATAACAGAATTGACATATTCTTTACCATATTGTTTATAAGCATTACGTAAATCGTCCATAGCTTTATTAACAATCTTTTTACGACTATTATCAAAGAAGTTATTAAGATAAGTTATAAGAAATTTAATATTATCATCAGATAAATTAAGTTGATTTTTATTAACTTCAACATTAATCTCAGCATTAACAACTTCTGCTAAATCTTTAAATACTTCATTATATTGTTTTTGAAGTTGAATAGCTGATTGAATATCATTTTTATTTTCAATATCAATAGGTGTATAAAGTTTATTAATAGCATCTAGACGTTCATTTAATTGAGCAATACGTTCTTGTTTAACAGAATTATTAATTGCAGCGTTATCTTGAATAGTTTTAATATCTCTTTGAATACTATCAATAATATGTTGATAAATACCATTCTTTGCAGAATTAATATTAACATCTTCAATATGATTATTTGTAATATCTTGATTTAAAACATTATTAGCCCAATTAAGAAGATTATTATAATTTTCTTGACGATTACGAGCATGAACCATTTGAGTAGCTATAATACGACCAACTTCAAATCCGCCACCAAGTCTATTAACTTTATTTAAAGTAGTATTATATTCATTTTTAAGATTATTAATTTCAGTTTTAAATCTATTAATAAGTTCATTACTATCTTGTTGTTGTAATCCAAGTTTATTAGTAATACTATCATTAAATTCTTTACTATTAATAGAACTTTCAAGAAGTCCTAAATTACCAGCGTTCATAGAATTAATAATAATATTATCCATATATTCTTTTTCAGCTATATTACGAAGTTCTTCTTCAGTACCAGTAATAATATCTGGATTAACCTGTTGACCATTTTCATCAGTAATAGTTATAAATGGATTTTTACCATTAGCAATACTATTAAGTCTTTCTTGATATGCTTGAAAAGTAGCAGTACGACCAAGAATTTCGTTTTCTCTTTGTTTTTCAGCAGAAGTCCAATCTTTATCAAGACGTTTATTAATAAACTTTCCAGCTCTATTCATAACACTACCAAAAGTAACACCACCAAGAGCACCCCAAAATGCTTGCTCCCATAACATTGGGTCTTGAAGATAATCTTTAATAGTTTGTTGAGGAATATCTTTATCAAATACTTTTTTACCATTATATAAACCATCTTGACTAGCTATATAATTAATAGCTTCTTCAATCCCTTCAGTCCATTCAGCTCTAACACCATGAAGAATATCATCACCTATATCTTTTAATGTACTAGTAATAGCTTGTTTAGTAGTTTTATTACTTAAAGCATTAGTAATTGCAGCAGCATCATCAATATTACTATTAAATGCAATATTTAAATTTCTAAGTCTAGAACTAGTTGTATTACCACTTAAAGCATTTTTCCATAAGTTTTTTAAACTATAAACTTGCCATACATCAAAAAGAACATTAGCCCAATCTTCAGCAAAAGTAACATCAGCACTATTTTTAGCAATATCTTTAGCTACTTCTTCATCAGACATATCTCTATATTTGGGATTATTATTATAAAACTCTTCTCTTTGTTTATCATTCATATTAGCAAGTTGAGTTTTAGAATAATCTTCAATATTATTATAAGTTTGTCTAGCTTCTTGATAATTTTCAAGATAACGAGAAGGAACTCCAATAGCAGTAGCTTCTGCTATTCTACCAGCAATGGCTCTACTCTTTTGAGTCATATTAATAGCATTAGCCATTTTATTAGCTAATTTATTAAACTTTATACCTTTACCTAATAAAGAAACACCTTTAGCAAGACCGGCACTAGGAACCATAAGAGTTAAAGAACTAGCTATACTAGGAACATTGCTAGCCCACCAAGCAAAATCTCCAATATCAAAAGCAGCATTAGGATTTTCTCTATATATAGCTAAACGCTCATTAATAGATTCTTTTAAAGATTCAAGTTTAGAACTTATTTCAGATTGATAATCATTAGGACTATTACTAACCATATTATAGAAAGCATCAGCTAAATCTGCAAAACCAATAGCTGTACCAACAGTAATCTCATTACCAATTTGCCCAATCATTCTTAAACCTTGTTCCCAATTACTTTGATTAACAGCACGTTCTTTATCAAGTTTTTCTGGGTCATCAACAGGATTAACATAAACATCATAAGGAGCATATTTATCTATATCATATTGATTAAGATTATATGATTGCCCAGCAATACGACTAAATAAATGACCACGACCCCGGTCACTAATAGAAGTGCCGGGGTTGTAATCAACTAAAGTAGGAGGCTGTATAGCCCCCTTTTTAGTTTTAGGATTATATTCAGGATTAGGTGTTTTATTACCACCTTGTAGAAACTTTAATACATCCATATTAATATAGATTATTAGTTAATTCATCATAGTAATATTGAATAACATAAGGGTCTGAACTGCCACTAAGTTGAGCAAGTTTAGTAGCAACATTTTGTTGAATAGCCTTAACAGCATTTTCATCTACTGCCATACCAGCTTTAACAGCAGTTACAGTTTGTTCCCATTGAGATAAATTATCTACAATATCAACAGCATTTTCTTTACTTACTAAACCAATAGTTTGATTATTAGTAGAATTAATTAAATTAAAACCTCCACCATTAGGTACTAATTTAAATTTATCAATTCCAGTAAATGCAGTATTATTAGTAAGAGAAATAGGTCTATTAGCATTATAGTAATTTTCTACTTTACCAGCAGCTCTCCAACTAGTATCTTGATTCCAAGATTGAATAATAGAACTATCAATAGCACCACTACCTACAAGTAAAGTAATAGGTTCTCTTTTAAGTTTACCTTCTGTATCATAGTAACCTGCAATATTAATTTGAACTCCAACATCCCCAGTTTTTGGGTCACGAACAATAGTAGGGGTAATCTCATTTTCTTTAGCACTTCTAAGATAAGCTGTATAAGCTTTTCTATCTTCAGAAGTCATAGGTTCAAATATTCCATTTTCACTAGTAATATAAGATTCTCCTTGAGTTAAATCAATACCAGCTTTAATAGCAGACATAGCTTGTTCTTCTAATTGTTTCTTTTGAGCAGAATATTTACTAGCAGCTTCTGGATTAGAACTCATAACAAAATTAAGTTCAGCAAGTTCAGGAGTCATTGCAGATATACCAATAGTAGAAGAAGTTATTTGACCACCATCAAGAACAGTATCATTTTTAGATTTAAGAGAATCAACATAATCAATTAAATCAATATAAGGTTCTTTATTACCTGTTGGTAATCCAGTATGATGTTCTTCACCATTAGAATCAACTCTAACAAATTTATCACCATAACCAAAGAATTTAGTCTTAGCAGAATTAAGAAAAGCATTTAAAAGATTTCTAGTATCTTCAGCTTCTTTAACAGCTTTACCAAAACTATAAATAGATTTATGATAATCTTTAGGTAATTCAGCATATCTATAACCATTACCATCAGAACCAAATCTTACTCCAAGACTAGCAGCTTTTTTCTCTCCACCAATAGCATTAATAAATGAATTATAAACATCATCATTATTAAAATATTGTCTAATAGCAGAACTATCTCCAAATATTTGATTAACATATTTACTATATCTATATGAATATTTATTACTAGGTAAATCACTTAAACTAATAATAGAATTATATGTATCAAATCCATCAATACTATCTTGAGATTTACCAACTTTAAGACTATTAATATATTCTTGATTATCAATAATATCATTAAGATAACTTAAAGCATAGGCTCTATCAGATGGATTAGTAATATTAGTCATGATACTAGTTCTAATATCATCTGGATTAGCAGTGCTTAAATTAATATTAATATCAGGATTATATTTACTAAGCAATCCAGCTATTGATTGTCTATTACTAGTAATTTCAGCTTGAGCTTGAGCAGGCATAAAATTATCAATACGAACAGGAGTACCTTTATAAGTTAAATTATCAATAGCTTGTTTTCTTTGATTTGTACTTCCTAGCCCAGCTTGTTTAGCTAAAGCTAATTGAGCTTTCCATGCTTTACCATAAGTAGTATTACTACTTTGATTATAAAAAGTTGCAGCATTATAGAAAGGGTCAATACGTTTAGCAAGATATTGTTCAGGAGTAAGTAGAATACCATTTTTATCTGTTATATCGGGATTACTTCCATTTTGGTCATATTTCCATTTAGCAATTTTATAATCTTGTTCAAGACTAGCTTTAGCACCAGGAGTATTTTCAATAACAGCTTTAACAGCTTCAGCAAGTTTAGCTTTACTTAATCTTTGCCAATTACCTTTAGTATGAGAATAAATCTCTCCTGTAACAGATTTAGTAATATCATCAGTAACTTTTCCATTAGCATCAAGCCATCTTGTTTGACTACCGCCGCCTTGTTCTTTAGCGGCCCATTGAAGCGCTTGATTAAGTATTTGATTCATAGGAATTTCAGAAACTTCTTTATCAATAGGAGTCCATTTACTTCCACCAATAACATTACCATTCTTATCAGTTATATCTTGATAATTATATTTATTAATAGCACGATAATAATTCTTATAATCTTCAGATAAATCAGTACGTTTATCAAGATTATCCATATATGCTTTATAATCTTGTTGAGCACGCAAACGACCAATCATTCCCGGACTTGAAGTTATATCTCCATAAGTTCCAACTATATCATCAAGACTAGAATAAGCATTACCATATTGCATATTTTCGGTAAGAGCATTACGAACTTTATTAAGTTGTTCTTGGCGCCAAGCATCTTCGGCTTCATTTAAATCTAATTGAGCAAGTTGAGCATCAATTTGAGATTTAGTTTGAATAGCTTGTTGATGACCTTGTTCAAGAGTATTATAAGTTCTAGCTAAGACATTTAAGTCAATAGGATTAACTTGTTGTCTAAAAGTAGGAGTATAAAAGTTTATCGGCATGATTGTTTTCCTCCAAGTTTTCTACGTTTACGAATAATAAATTCATCATAATCAACTCCAGCATCTCGCATAATTCTATCATCTACATTAGGAGCAGATGCCCTCATAGCACCAATAGTATTATTTAAAGCTTTACGATTTTCATATCTACTAATCATATCTTGAATACCAGCATTAATTCCACTAAATAAATTATTAATATTAGTTACTTTAGTTTCTCTAATACCATTATCAAATGCTGTTTTTCTATCTATATATTGATTGTATTGTTGAGCATTAAATTGACGAACACTTTGTTGATTACGTCTATCTTGATTAATAAGATTAGTTTCTATATTTTCTTTATTACCATAAAGTTCATTAGCAGCTTGACCAGCAGCATTACGAACTCGTTGTTTACGAGCTAAACTTACACGACTACTAGCAGTATTAGAATCAATATCACGATAAGCCTCAAATTTATCTTCTCTAATTCTATCAAGTTGAGGATTAATATTATATTTAGTTTTAAGTTTATTAGCGCTAATAAGAGTAGGTTGACCTGGGCCTCTCATTTTATTAATAGCTCTTCTACTAGCAAAATAGCTAGCTAAACTACCAGCTACATTACTACCTAGTCCAATCCAATCAGCAGTAGTAAGATTTTTAAATTTACCTTGACCTTTACCATCAGAAGATGTAGTTCCTTTAGCAAGTGTACTAGTAGAAACAGGTAAAGTAGTTGGAATACTAGCTTCTACTTTAGGTAGATTACGATTATAAACAGCAATAGGAGGTGTTTTAGTAGGAACAGATTGAGTTGATTGACTTGACTTACTACGTCCTCCACGGGGGGTCTTCCCGTTAGGTTTAGTTTTAGATAAACTTGGAATATTAGTATTATTTGTACTAATACCTTTATCATTTCCATGACTCCAACCAGCTCTAACTAAACCACTAGTAATACCAGCACCATCTTCAAATAAAGGAAGTCTACGTTCTGCATAATATTGAGGACGACGATTTCCATTATCAATATTAGATTTATTAGTATTAGTATTTACATTATTATTTTTAGACCATCTTCCATTTCTAAAAGTATAATCACTACCAACAATAGTTTCTCCTCTAGCAGATTTATTAATAGGATAAGCAGAAGTTCTATTAATAGTTCTATTAGTTATAGGAACATAATATCCATTTTGTTCATCATATTCCAAAGTTCTTCCATGACGATTAATCCGTTTTCCACCAACAGCAAATTTATCGCGTAGACCCCCCGTAGAGGATGGAGAATGGATTAAGCCATTCTTAACATTACCACTAATACTAACAACTAATCCAACATTACCTTTCTTTCTAAGTTCTGGATATTTATTATAAACTTTAGCTTTAACATCATTTCTACCATGTAATCCCGCAAGTCTTAAAGCGTCAACAGCATCTGCTTTTGTAGGAATAGGATAACTTCTATGTCCTCCAGCAAAGTCTTTTTTAGCTACACTAGGATAAGGTTTCTTTTTAGAACCATAATCTTTATCTCTATTTAAACCGCCCATACGTTTTTTATCTAATTCAATTGGAATATATCTATTATTAAATATACTAGGTTTATATGCTCTTAATCCATTTGTAGATATATTGGCTATATTATTTTCATCAAAAGGTACAAATAAACCACTACCTTGTTCTATATCATTAAACTTATAAGGTCCTTTATAACTGCCATGATGTCCAACCATCCATTCAGCATTTTCTCCAGGAACACCTATTATTATTTCTTTAGATTTATTTCCACTAGAGGTTGTACCATCCCAAACTTTTCCAGCAGAAAATGCTTTACCTCCATGAGAATTTCCACCAGCTTTATGCAAACTAATTTTTTTGCCACTAGATGTTGTAATAGCCGTAGCAGGTATATCTTCTTGTATTACTGGTTTAGCAACAGTAGTATTATTATTTTTATTATAATTATTTTTCTTTATACCACCATTTTGATATTTACTTCCATCATCGTTAATACGATTTTTATCTTTAAAATCTTCTTGAGCTTTAAATACTTTATTAGGATTAGCTCCACCCATAACTAATTGAGCAGGACTAGCACCGTTAAGAATAGGTTGTGCAGAATAAACTTTAAGTTCATTTCCATTAGTTTCAACTACTTCACCACCTTCTACTTCAATACCAGTTTTATCACTAGGACCAATATCAATACCACCTTGACTATGTTTTCTTCCATTCATATAAAAGAAATTATTACCAAGAGGTTGAGCAATACCACCAGCAACTACATTTGGTATTTTACCACCAACAGCATATTGCTTTTGAGGAAGCTTTTTTCCATTACTTCTAGGAGTTTGAATAATATTAAATGGAAATGTTGGTCCAAGTTCATCATCACTAGGAAAAGATTCTTTATTAAAATCTTTAACATAATTAATAAGTCTACCAGCAGTATTATTCATTAATTTTTCTCTATTATCTTTAGGCACCAAATTGTTTATACCATTATAGAGAAATTCATTACCAAGTCTTATTAAACTAGTAGATTTAGCAACTTTATCATAAGCTCCGCCAAGTGGAGGAACACCATTTTGAATAAATCTTCCATTACGAGTAACATTACCTCTAAATGTACTAGGTAAATTACTTATATGAATAACTTTATCTTTTCTAGGCATTTTATATAATATAATGAGAAATTGTAATTTGATTGATTTTAAGGCTCTCTGCTGAACGATAGCCTATCAGTCGATTAATAGTTCATACCTATATATAATAATTCAACAGAGAGCAAAAGACTAGCGTTTATGACCGCCACAGCGATATGTTTTAAGCCTATCTCGATATACTGATTGAGGCATAACAGGTTGTTGAACAGTACCATTAGTAATCCATTCAGGACGTTCAAGACCAGTTTTAGGAGCACTATAACTAGCTTGGTCAGCTTGTTTAACTTGAATTGGTTGTTGTCCTTTACTTCCAAACATACCACCAATTAAACTTCCAGCAGCACCAATAGCAGCACCAATCCATGCTTTTCTACGTCCACCACATTTATATTTATTAATAAAACTAGAACGTTGATACATAGTCATTGGATTAGTCATTTTATCAGAAGTAATATTAAGTTGTTGTTGACCAGCTTGAAGTTGCTTACGTTGTTCAGCTTCTTGAGCAATACGTTTATTTTCATTAATTTGTTGATTAGCAGAAATACCTTGACCTATTGCAGTACCTAATTCACCAAGTCCTTGAACTCCTGTAATAGAACTAGCAAGATTACCTAGTCCAGGAAGAGCTTGAGCAAACTCAGTACCAAAATTAGCTTTACGTCGAACTCTACCACCACATTTAAGAGTAAGCTTATCATTATATTGACCAACATAATCTTGATTAGCATAAGCACTAGTTAAAGCTTGAGCATTTTGTAAAGCATCTTTATGGTCTTGTGCAGCTTGAGCTTCAGCTTGGGCTTTTTCTTGAGCTTTCTTTTGTTTATTACCTTTAATTATACCACCAGCAATACTAGCAGCTGCACCAATAATAGCACCAATAAAAGCTTTTTGTCTTTGTCTATCTCTATACTGTATCATAATTTTCTAAATTGAGTTTGAGCACATTCAAGACTTTCAAATTCAATGCGCTTATTATCTGAATTATTAAATATAAAACGAACTACAAAATAATTACCATATACTCTACGAAGTTTATCACTTACTGTATTAGGATGTTCTTTAATTGCATTACGGAAATAATTAAAGTTATATTGAGTAAGTTCATACCAAGGTTTTTTATACTTATTAAATTCATTAAGTTTATCAATATTAATATCTATATCATCAGTATCATTATCTTCATTAAATATACGAAGTATATCTCCAGCATAAGGATGTTCTCTTAAATCAACAGGATTATTAATATTATCACTATAAATAGGAATATATATCTTACGTACTTTATATTTAATAAATTCAAGAAATTTAATAAGTTCATAAGATTCATTAACTATAATATCAATATAACTATTATGAACTAATATAGGTTCATCACCAACTTCTTGTTTAGATACTAAATATAGACTTCTACTATCATCACCCATGTGAGTATTAAATCTACCATAATTATATTCATGAGTAAATACATGAAGAGGGCAGTTAAGTCTATCATTGTTATGTTCAGTTTGAAAATAACATTTAGTTTTAGTAGACCAAGCATTATTAAAATAATAATCATGTAAACTAATAAAACTACCTACTTTATAATTAAAACTAATAACTTCATTATGTGATTCTATAATAGATTTTTTAGTATTAGGATTAATATTATCATAAGTATAATCAAATTTAATTAGAATACGATTATTAAATTTATCATGAGCAAATCTAACTTTATTAGGATGATATTTATCTAGCCATAATTTAATATCTTCATCCATTATTTTAAGTTGACCATCATCAAATTGATAAAGTTTATGAAAATCATCATTATAAAAAATATAACCAAATTCTCCAACTATATATGCTAAATCATCTTGCAGTCCACCATAACCTTTATCACTAGTAAAGACTTCTTTATAATCAACTTCAAAAGCATCAGGTTGATAAAGTTGTACATTTTCATCTCTAGTTTTAAGTGCAGCACTGATATCAAACATAAACATACTATGTTGAGTATGTACTAATAGATAATATCCAATACCAACAAGATTAGTAATTATTCCTTTATTTTCAGTAATATTTTTATAACCTTCAATAGGAAATACTCTCCAAGCATTAACTTCACTTTCATCTTGAATAACATTACTACGTCTTATAGTTTTATCAAAACGAGTAATATTAATAATATCATTACGATATTGAGTTAACAATTTAGGAACATATTGGTCAACATTTCCAATAAGGTCTTTAAATAAATCAACACTATTCTTAGGTTCTACAAATGTACCAAAAGCAACACTTTTCTTGTCAGTATCTTCTTTAATACTAAAAGCTATCTTACTAGGTTCATTATTAAAACATTTACTTTCAAAGAATTTATCACTATAAAGAGGAAATTGAATATATTCAACAAAAGGTTTATCAAACCAACAAGGATGTGTATCATCAATATAATAATAAGGAGTATTATTAGGCGAATATAATCTATAATTTCCTTCATTCATAATAACTCTATTATCATTATATACTAATACTCCATCATATGTCATTCTACCATTATATCCATGTTCAATAGAATATGTTCCACTAGAATAACGAACATCATTAAGTCTTATAAGTTCTTTTTCTTTATTAATATAAATATTTCTAGTACAATTAAGAACAGTAGCAAGAAACATAGTTTCAGCATCTAAAGAAAGTTCTTTATAATCATCCATTTCTAATGCTGTACCTTTTCCAGCTCTATCATCTGCGATACTATCAGCTACTACTAATTTATAATTATTAATAGGTTTATATACATTTCTACTTATTACTCCTATAACAGGCATATTATAACTATATGGATAAGTAGTAATAACAACCATATCAACAACATCAGATTTTTCTCTAAACGGTTCAAATGTACATTTACCATCAATACGAATTATATTAAAATCATATTTAATAGTATCATCAATGTCAAATCTACCACTATATAGATAACATTTATCACTAGTATAATTATTAGAAACAAAACCTGGCTTAGCAGCATAGTTAGATTCTTGCCATGTAACATTACTAGCTATATTAGCAAAATCTTTTCTAGTTAATAATCCTGTATATCTAGTAATAGGTTCTACTTTTTCATAACTAACAAACCAACCAACATAACCTAATTCTTTTATTTTATTCCAAAGATTATTATCAATATTAACATTAATATAGAACTTATTAAAGGTATCATTCATATTATATACAAAACCTCTAGTATGTTCTCCACCAATAGATTCAGACTTAAATATTAAATCTGGTATTCTAAATAGTTCATCACCATTAATATTTTCATAATAACCAAATTTAGCTTCATTATCATAATTGCCATAAATAATTTGATTACTAGTTGGAGTATAGCTACCACTATTTATAACTTGATAAACATATAAATCATTATATTTATCTTTATCTTGATAGTCTATAAAATAATTAGAAATAAGAGTATATAGTTCATCTTTATTAGTAGCTTCAAGTTCTCCAGAACTATTAAGTAATATATTAGTTAAAGGATTATTAATAGGTTCAGCAGTATAAACTACAATTTTATGATTAGCAATATATCTTTTAATATTAGAACTAATACTAGATATTGGAATAGTTCCACTAATTACAACCCAATAAGGAATAGTACCAGCAGTACCATTAATCCAATCAACAGTTATTATAGTACAATGAGAATTATCATTTATAACATCATTTATATATTTATCTTTATTAGATAATTTATATCCTCTACTAGCATCACCATACTTATCAACAAAATGAATAAAGAAATTATATACTTCTCCAGGAATAAGAGTATCATTCTTTTTACGTTCATTAAAATCATAAGAAGGATCAATTACACTATGAGTAATTCTCATTTTACAATTATCAATATCAAATTGAGCAGTTCCAAATATTATAACTCCGCTAGTAAATACAGCATCTTCTGTAAATCCAACACCATTATAAGTATAACAAACAATTTTAACTTCACTAGGTAAAGTATAAACAGATTGATTATTTTCATATTTATAACTTGTAGGAATAATAAAACAATAACAAGCAAGATATTCTTTAAGATTATGACTACTTTTACTACCTACTTTTATTTTAGCATTATAATTAATCTTTAAATATTCATGTGCTGCAATACCTTGTATAACTGTATCATTAAGAAAAGTTTTAAAAGTACGAAAAGGATATTGATTATTATTAAATAGTTTAGTATAATCAACTATTTCATAATCTGCAGTTCCAGTAAATCCAAGACTAGCCATTTTAAAATAAGGTCCTTTTTCACTAACTGCATGTACAACATTATAACTGTTATAATAAGCATTAACAGATTTATTTCTAAGTTTAATAACAATATCATTAACAGATTCTTCTAATGTTTTACCATCACTCAAAGTTCTATTATCATTATCACTTTTTTCATCATAATTAGCAATATATATTCTATTTTTATAATTAATAATGTTACCAACATTATAATAATTATAATAATCAGTAGTTAAATCAGCAACATTATATTCAACAAGAACATCTCTACTAAATTTAAAAATATTATTATTTAAATCATCTGTTCTAAACGCTTGTGTACCATCCTTTTTACATACAATAAAACCAAGTTGATAAAGACCAGAACGACCTCCACTAATACTTACTTCAAAAGTTTGATTACATATATCTTTAGAATCACTAAAAGAATCACTATTTCCATAGCAATATCCATTAGGGTCATCTTTAGGATCATAAACAAACTCTTTACGAAAACAAACTTTATTAATAACTTGTGGAATTATAACATCATTAAAAATAGGAAATCCAATACTATACCATTTAGTATAATTAGTCTTATCTATTTTATATCTAATAAACATAAAATAAAATCCTTTATAAGCAGCTCCACTAACATAATTTAAATTGCTAACTGTGGGTAAAGTTACTTGAGGAATAATAGACATTTCAGTATCAGGACGGTCAGAATCTAAATCAATATTAATAGTTTTAAGAGGAACATCAATAGAGGCATCGCTTTCGGCAACAGCAATTATAAGATGATTTTTAACATTATATGTATATGTTCCTTTAATCTTACCGCCGTTATATTTCCAATTACTGTTTGCTCTATAACAACTAGAAGATTCTTCATTATATCTATAAATATAAGATTCATTATTATCTACATTAATAACAAATAAAATAAGTTCAGTGCTAGTAGGAATAACACCAACTATTTTAAAATTATTAATACCATCTTCATGAATAGAATTGGCAATTGCTTTACAATCTTCAAGCCCTTCTTCATTAACAATCATCCTATCATCATTACTCACTTTAACATTTTTAGCAGCAACTAATGAATAAGGTACACAATCACCCGGATGTTTATTAAGACTAAGTTTCTTTTGTATATTCATAATTATTTAGGAAAAGTAAAGTTATAAAAGAACTCATTCCAACCACTATCATCATCACTTTGTTCATCTAATAGAATACTAGTCTTAATATCTTTCTTCATACTTTCCCATAGATAGAAAGGATTAGTTCCATATTGACTAGCAGAAAGATTAAACACAGGATGTTTATATCCTCTCATAAGCATACGAGCCATACAATAATAAGTAAGACCTTGAATTAATTTACCATTAGCAGGTATAACAGGAATCTCACAATGATAATTATCACTATATTGAGTTTCAATATCTTTATAAACAACTGTTATACAAGTATCATTAAAATTAAGTTCAATAGTATTACCTCCAATAAGAATATAATTATGATTTGACTTATCATATCCTCCACGGGGGGTCTGACAATGAGAATGAACTTCATGCTGACATCTTGGACATTCAGTATTATTATGAACTGTATAAACAACAGGATTACATCCTACTTTACCAATATCAATAACTTCTCTAGTTCTAGAACCATTAGGACAACAATCATCGGGCATACCAAGATAGTCTTTATTAGTAGCACGCTCCGGACTTTCGTCCTCCGCTTGACCCCCCGTAGAGGATGGAGCAGATTCAGTATCACCACATCTATATTTACTAGTATCAGCTCTAGGTACTTCACAACCATTACTATCATATACTTTAAGACCGTCATCAATAAGACAACATTTACTTTTAGCTATCTTATTAATGACGGTTAGTTTCATTTTCTTATCAACTTTACGAAGAACTTTAAGTTCATTCATAGCATCAACACACCAAGCAGGAACTCTAGGAATCCAATCACTTCCATCAGGATTGAAATCATTATCAAGTTTACCAATTATATGTTCTATCGTAATCGTTTTATTATTTGCCATAATATTAGTTTTTATATCTAGTTTTATTACCATTATTATGTGCTCCACGTTCATACTTTTGTTGATTAACATTTCTAATATATTTAAATGGAGCATTAGGTTCTCGTTCAAGATAAACAAGAAGTTTACTTCTTAATCCTAATTTAAGATTAAAAATATCATCAACAGTTTTACATTCAGAATTAAGTTGTTTAGCATCTTTACCTCTAAGTTCTCTATTAATATAATTAGCATACTTGAATTTAATAGCACTATAACTATGAGTTCCATTATTAATAAGTTGTATTTCATAAAACTCTTTATTAGTTTTATAAACTACATAAGGAATACCATCATACTTAAGTCCACGAATTTTATATATTTCTGCTTCTTCTTTATCATAAGGTTTAAGACCAGCATCAATAATTTCTTGTTTTTTAAGTCTAGTAGCGTTCCAATCAACATAAGTATCTCTAGGTTTATCTCTATATCTCCAGAAATTAATAACTAAATCACCAATTTCATATTTAAAATGATAAGCGTAGCCTTCAAGAACACATTTATGAACACCATAACTATAATACCTATGAATGTACTTTTTATAATCAGAAAGACTTAATTCAGAACGTCTTGTAGCAAGTTTAAGAGCAATAATATAATCGTTTGCTTTTTTAGCTAAGTTACAATAACGCAAAAGTTGGAGAAGAACAATACGTCTTTCTCCAACTGTATAACTAAGTTGATTATTAATTAATTGCTCTAACTTATTAATTAATTCAACATTATCATTAAGAAATTGAAACCCATATTCATTAAGATTAATTTTTAAATCATCTTTAATAACTTGATTTTTACTTTTAATATAAGCACGACAATCAGCTTTCATCTTATTTATAACTTCAAGTTCTTTATTATATTTTGCCATATCGTCATTAGAAGTTTCAATAAACTTTTTATAATAATGACTAATATCTATATCTTTAATCATAATTTATCTAGTTACAAAATTATCAATAGGAGTTTCATTTGTTTGACGAGGAACTTCAATAAGATTACGTTTAAATACAATCTCTTTAAGAGCTCCAATCATATCTTCAGGAATAAGAAATTCATCATCATCGTATTTAGCTTCATCATCAATAGGGTCATAATTTACATCTTTAGCTTTTTCAACAGTTTCGGTAGGAACAAGATAAGGAATTTCAAATGGAGATTCAATAACAATAGAACCTATATTTTGAAACCAATCTTTATTATTACTAAAGAAATAAATATAACCATTAATATAATCATAAACAGGAAGATTACACATACCTGCAAGATAATGATAAAACTTAGCACTAGCTTCTTTTGCAAATGGTATTTCTATCCCAGTATGTCCGGTAGTTCTAATTGATTGGAAAGGTAAGTTATTAATAAGTCTAACTGGCTTTGGAACTTCTTGTTTAGTACGTTTAATTGCAGGAAGCCCAAGAGTTTGACTATTATATAGGTCACCATCAGGAACATTAATAATAGAAACACGAATACGTTGTTGCAAACCTTTATCAACATATTTATGATTTTCATAACTTTTACGAATTAGTTCATTACGACCATGAAGAATAGCATATCGAAGATTACGTCTAAGAGGAATACTATTAGGATTGCCAACAGCATGAGCAAATTCACTAACTAATTGATTAAGACTAGCCATGTTAAGATTGACTTGCGTTTTCTAATTGATGAACTCTTTGTTCAAGTTCATTAATCTTATTAGAATATGTTTCAACTTTAGTTTTAAGTTCATTAACTGTTTCAGCTAATTCGTTATGTTTTTGTGTTATAACTTTAACTTTTTGTTCAAGTTCAGTATTATTAGTATAATCAACAATAGAATTTAATAATTCAATTAATAAGTTTCTATCTTTATTAGATATATCACTATTTAAAAAGCATATAGTTCTAATAATATCATCTTTAAGTTTATTTTTAGTCATAATATATTATGTTTTAAGTTTATTATATTTAATGCTATAATAAACTGTTGTAGGAGTAATATCGAGAAATGCAAAAACAGAAAACAAATTAATTAACCAACTACTCCTAACAACAGTTCCACGTGGACTTATTTAATCAAGCTTAACTGTGGTAAAGAAGCCGGCCTGAGCAGAAGAATCCGACCGAACCCAAACAGATTCTGATTATATCATTGTCATCTTTAGTCCATTCAATACCATACGCAGCATTTTCAAAAGTAGGAATAAATGCAGCAGAACCCCAAGCTGGATTACCTTGTTCATTAATAATTAAACTATCTCCTTTAGATACTCCATCTAAATTAGGTAGATGTTTAAGTCCTTCTGCAAGTTCATTTAGTATATGCTTGTTAAATCTTAACAAGCCATTATACATTTCTACTAAATTAAAATTCATGTTAATCTTGTTCTAGAGCATCAACTCGACCGTTAAGAGAATTAATATTACTAGTATTTCGATTAATTTGAATTACAAATCCATGAAGAGCAGCAATTATAGCATCATTCTTAGTATCATTGCTAGCTTTCATAGCATTAATCGCATCAACTATATATATATTTGCTTTATTAATAGTAGAATTAATAGTATCAAGTTTATTACCAATAGTAGTTTTCATACTATCAATAGCAACTTTAATACTATCTAATTTAGCATCAATTTTATCAAAACGATTATTAAGAAGAGTTTGAGTTTCATCTGATTCACTTTTATGTTGATTTTCAAACTCATCAAATTCAGCTTTAACCATTTCATGTAATTCAGTAATCTTTTGACTAATCTTATCAAGATTAACTATAACATTATTTTCTCTAAGCTCATCATGTTCTTTATTGCCTGAAATACTAAGTTTAAGATTATTAATAAGTTTATTAATAGCATCTAACTTATAATTAACTCTTTTATCATCTTCCATATCTTTAGAATTTAGTTTGTTACAAATATAAATTATATTATTAATAACAAGTAGTTTAACAATATTATTAACATTTTTTTAATTAAGCAGTCTAGAACTATTAATACCTAGATATTTAGTCCAAGTATAATGTTTACGTTCACTAATATAATTAAGATTATCATCATTAATATGAGCTTCTTCTTCAAAACTTATATCTTTATAAGCATCATGTTGTTTAATATGAAATAGTCTTATAATAAGATATTCAACACCATACCATATATAGAAAAAGATATATAACATCTCTTTCATTTGTTCTGTATGAATAGCTTCATGATTAAGTTCTTTATTACTTAATTCTCCTTTAGTAAATATAACACCAAAAAGATTAATAGCTTTATAACCATTAAAAGGAAAATGTTTAGTCTTAATAACTCTCATAACTTTACTATTTTAAATTTTAATATTGTAAATATTTATGTACGTTCATAGAGCCACTTTTTAGGCTCATAGCAAGACTTTCATTAAATCATGTACAGTTAATCAGCTAGGTTTAAAACTAGCCAAATTCGGCAAGCTATACTCCCCGTAGAGGATGGAGCAGGCTTGAATCAGTTAGTCAAACCTAGCTAATTCATCTCATACAATCTTAACCAATAGTATTATCAATATCTTTATAACCAACTCCAAGTTTCTTTAGAATAGGACTAACAACCCAACTCCAAAACACAGGAGCAAGAACAGCACTATTAACAAGCATAATAGTATTATCATACCCAGATGCAATATAAATCATAGCCATAGTAAAAATACTTATTACTAATATACATCGTTTTTGCCAAGTAGGAACTTTATTATCACCATTAAAGTAATCAATAACTTTAATAATAATATAAGTTAGAACATTAACAATAAACATAAATCCAAAATCAAAATTACTAAGGATTCCATCTACAATTACATCAATAAATTTGTCCATACTAAAATTTAGATAAATAATTTACATCACGACGATTACAACCGTCATAATTCATCCCAGCACCATTATAGCCCTCTGGAACAACTTTCACTTTTTCAATTACTTGCATAATAAATTAAGGTTTAAGTTAAAAAAATAGATTAATACTTGTAGTTTGAACTACATAATCTATAGCACTTAAACCGTTATTTTTGTTTGGTAATTAACATTAATTTAACTTTCAATAAGACTATATATTGTCAATTCACCAATTTTATTAAGTTTAGTATATTTTATTTCACCTATTGAAGTCGCACCATCATCAGCTTTACCACCTTGTGTACCAACATAACATTGAATAGTTTGTTGTCCTCTAAATTCAGAATTACCTGCAACAAAACCAAATTTAAATTTATAGTTATCAGTATAATTATCATTATAAACAGTGTTATCTTCATTTAACAAAACTGTATGATATTCATAACTATAATTATCATCACTAGTTATATTAAGAGTTGGTTCATTAAGAGTTAAAGGAATACCAGTTGTATTGACTTGATTATTCCAAACTTTATATTTATTATTAGGTTTATTTTCATACCAACAATAACCATTGCCATGAACAAGTCCACGACCATGACGAATTATTTTAATATCATCTAAACCAATAACTTTATCATTAACTGAATTAACTCTAAAATACTTTACTTCATTATTAGATTTAGCAACTCTTTTAACAACTTCACCATACCAACATTCTTTATAACCACCATGTCCATCAGGCATATTAATAGTTCCATCAGCCAAAGGAAAAATAAATATTCCTCTATTATCAACATCAATTTCGTTATTCTCTAATTGCCAAGCACGAACAATAACTCCACCTTTATAAGCAGTACATTCAACAGTAACATGACCTCTAATCAAACTTCCATACCAATTAGCACAAAGATTCATCTTCATTATATCAGGCATTTTATCTTCAAGGTCAATCATAGATTCAATATTAAACATAACACATTCAGCACCTGATTTAGTATTATCGCCGCCCCAATATAAATAAGGAATTTGACTTGAATTCCAAGACCAACCAACAGCTATATAATTTAAACTATTAATAGGAGAATTAACATAATATGATTTAGTATCCAAATCTCGACCATCATCACTACCCCAAATATATCTAAGTTGGACACTAGTAAAATCACTAAAATGAATAACAGAAGTAGACCAAATATAATTAGTACCATCATAAACATGAGCAATATTAGTTTGACCTACTGTCCGTTTCTTAAGAGGTTGAGCAATTCCTCCTTGACGTCCAAGAGTTAAACTCATTATTCATCAATAATATTATAAGTCATTCCAGCAACTGGGGTAATAGTTGCATATTGGGTAGCAGTTCCTGTCCAAATTGGAAGACTAAGTTTATTACTATTCGCACTAGGCATAGTCATATTAACTCCACATCCGTCATTAATAGCTTTTTGAATCTTATCAAGATTAACACTATTAGTAATAGTTTGATTTATTTCGTTTTTAAAGTTATTAAATGTATCATTAGTAATATATCCATTAAGCAAATTATTAACTTCTTCTTTATTATAAGTTTCAGACTTAGTATAATAATTTTTAAGTAAATTATTAATTTCTTGTTTAGTATAACTATCAAATGAAGAAGTATCTCCCATTACTCTCCATTCAGTACCATTCCAATAACAAATCTTTCCATTACGATATTCAATCTGACCTTTAGCCCAATTACTACAAGTTACATTAGGAAGATATTCAGACTCTTCACCAACCATACCTGTAAGTTTACATTTATTTAAATTAATAGTACCATTCTCAATAATACCACCTTCAAATACAAGTTCACAACCAACAGGCATTGTAATAGTTTTACCACTTAAATCAAAAGCATAACGAATAATATAACGAGTATTTTCTTCGTTAACCATATCTTGAGTAAGAACAGCTTTATAATTAAGATAAATATTATTCTTAACTTGAACTAAAGTTTCTTCATTAAAATAATATTTAATATTATCTACTGAATTAACATATATAATACCAAGTCTTGGACGTTCATTAGAAAGACAAGTATTATAACTGTCTCTTATACACATCTGACGCTGCCGACGATCTTACGCGTGT